>OKWR01000008.1_pt1 | contig 295696 bp, 275 predicted proteins | sample 1607101 | NCBI WGS metagenome assembly OKWR01 (sample SAMN04414076, study PRJEB24778) | human gut metagenome | material: faecal | host: Homo sapiens
ACAGTTCTTTTAAAGTTTTTTGCTCTTTCTGGTGATTGTCCTGAAAGTGTTTTTTAAGTTTCTATTATATCATTATCAACTAAATCAGCAAGTCTGATACTTCCTTTTTCATACATTTTTGACTCATACTTCGTCTCATCCACTTCTGAAATCTTAAAATCTACAGATTCTGAATATTCTTTTTCTATTAAAGAGTATTCATGCCAAATACGTTTCATTTTGATGCTTCTTGACGGAGGAAGAACACGAACCTTATGCCATGCAAGAACCGTCAATGAAACGGTATTAGAGAATGCGGTAGTTCAGGCAATAAACACGCTCCTTGGAGATAAGTCAACCTATCAGGCGCAGTTACGGCAGAACATTGCTAAAGTCATCAGAGAAGCTCAAAAGAGCACCGCTGATGGCATTGACGAGCAGCTGATGGAGCTCCAAAGAGAGCTTCTCAAAAAAGCTAACAACAAGGAAGCATACGATGAGATTGCCGACCAGATTTTCAAGCTCCGCGAACAGCGTGAAAAATGCACCGTTGACACCGCTGCCAGAGACGCGCAGATTGCAAGAATTAACGACCTACAGGATTACATTAAAAAGCAGCGTACCAACCTTGAATCCTTCGACGAAACCTTGGTTAAACGCTGGCTCAAGCAAATTACCGTCTGGGAAGACCACTTCACGGTGGAGCTCAAGTCCGGACTAAAAATTGATATTGAAGGATAATGTCCTTAGACGCAAAAAGGCTCCTCACCACTGGATTGATTCCGGTGATGGGGAGTCTTCCAATTTTTAATCTTCTTCTGTATAGTCGCAATTTGAGCATTCCCAAATTTCTCCGTCCCAGTGCAGGCACCCACCACATTCAGGGCATGGACGAACTTCATCATCGTCATCGTCCAATTCACCTGAACAATATGGGCAATGGCTATATTCAGATTCGTCATATACCTTATCACAAAATGGACACATCTGCATAATTCGCACCTCCTTTCTCATCAATCATCGTTTTCATTCTGAGCTGATGTGGTTAACTCCATCATTCTTTGTGAGTATGTAGCACCATCAATTTCTTCATCAGCATACTCTCTCATCAACTCATCAATCTGTTCTTTAAGTTCATCTCTGGTCATTTTTCCACCTCCCTCTGTTAGAACGGCATATTACAATGTCTGCAATAATATGCCTTACTATCTCTCATCTCATGACAATGAGGGCATTCAACCAAGTCCTCTTCTCCATCAGAGGTTCTCGTTCTATGAGTACAGCGAGAACAATAAATTGTATCTCCCTCGTCCCATAGAGTATTCTCATCTTCATTTCCACAATTTGCACATCTCATAACAATTACCTCCTACTTTTTGAATGGGCGAGAGAAAATCTTACCGCCTTCTGAAACAAGTTCTTCCGCATGGTCAGAAACAAACTCTGCCACACTATGCCATTCTTTCTTGAAATGAAAAACCAACTTTCCGTCAATCAACTTCGTCGGACAAGTATATGTTCTGCCTCCGGAAGTAATTTGACACCAATTCAAAATTTTGTTAATTCCTAATACAAGCATTTCTTTTCCTTCATTCCTTACAGTTCGTATAAATCATCTAGAGAATCAAAGCCTCCAAAGAAAGCTATAGCCCTTGCAATAAATTCAGCCCCTTCTCTTCCATATGTAGCGATGTTTATTTCTCCAATATCACTTCCCTCTAAGAAAAATGGTGCTGTAAATTTTGAAAAGAAAACAGGTGTGTATTTTTCTCCAATTTCCTTAGCTGTATCACTCTCTGAAATAAAACAGAATAACTGTTCAACCACAGCCTGTACTGCTTCACTGTTAAAGTCAAGTGACTTCATTCTTGATAATATTTGATAGTAGGCATTTATCGTATATGTGTAGTGCATTTCCTGATAATCCCCCATCAAATTTGCAAGAGACTCTAATCTGTCAATATCAATTTCAGAAAGTTCCTGTTCATTAGCATCCTGTATTAATTCCATTGCATCTAAATAGGAAGCCGCTTTTGGTTCAATATAAAAGTTCCAATTTTCCCTTGAATACTCCATGAACTCGGAATACCTAATGCTACCCACTTCTTTAGTGGTTGGAACTCGACCTGTAAGCTTGATGGTTTTCGCAAATTCTATGAAATTTGTAATGTCATCTCGTTTTCTTTCAAGCTCAACAACTTTTTCTGAGATTGATTTATAAAAATCTGCTTCTGAATTATCCATGAGCTCGCGAATTTCTGTTAACGAGTACCCCACACCTTGAAGAAGTTTTATACTCCATATACGGTCAATATCTTCATCCGAATAATCTCGATATTTTCCACCTTTATTTGGTGGCATTAAACCAAGTCTTTCATAGTTACGTAATGCCTTACGCGAAATTCCAAGATGGTCTTCTACCCATTTAACTTTGTATCCCACTACACCACCTCCTGACACAATCCATTATAAAACTTTGCCCTTAGGGCAAAGCAATACTTTTTTGTGAATTATTTGTAAAAAATCCCTCCGAGACAAAACTGCCTAAGAGTGTGAAAATACTTCTTATTTGCTCGAAACCCCGAGTAATCGGGATAGGAAGTTACAATCAATTATAGAGCTCAACAATAATACAACAAAAGATAAAACCGTTAAGATATTACTAATCATAGACATCCCTCCTCGAATACTTGCATCTCGATAATTACAATCTGTCATAATAGATGCCTGATATTTAACGTTATAAAAACGTGCACCCACAAAACAAATCTTATGCATATTGGCTTTATAATTGTATTTATTCGATATTCCACTCATTTTTTTATTACAATGAGTCAAAGTAAAAAAAAAACGGTTTTCCCATCTTTGCTCTAATAGCATTTCTTGTAAACATACGCTTTTTTCTTTTGGCCACTCTTTTTTTCTTTGCTCTCCCCAAAGGAAGCTCCTCCTTCCATAACATCTAATTCACTGCCCGAAAATGCCCTTAGTATCGAGTTGCCGAATTTGTTGTCAGTTTTCAGCACTTACTCAAAAACACCTGACATCTAATCCACTCACTCAATTTGCGTTATCTAATCCAAGGTTACAACCTGACACACATTTTCACAGTGGATATGTTTCCATATAAAACAACCGAGCCTTTTCAGGAGTTAGGCTTCTATTCCTAACTTCCGAAAAAGCCCGGAAATACGCCGTTTTCTAGCACTTATTTATCTTTTCTTGACAGCAAACAGATCGTCTCCACATGTCCCGTCATCGCAAACATATCTACTGGATAATCCACCACTGCCATATATCCACACTTTTCAAAATAGCATAAATCTCTTTCTAAAGTCACAGGATTGCACGATATATATACAACTCTGTCAGGTGACAATTTAACAACTGCATCTACAAACTCTTCTGTGCTGCCACTTCTTGGCGGATCCATAAATACTACGTCAGCCGTCATTCCATTGTCAGCCATCTTAACCATAAATTTTCCGGCATCATCACACGTAAATTTTATGTTTTTGATTCCATTTATCTTAGCATTATTATATGCATCTTTAACAGCATCAGGATTCAATTCCACACCAATTACTTCCTTCGCCTTACTACTTGCAGTAATACCTATAGTTCCAATACCACAATATGCATCAATAACCATTTCATTGCCTGTAAGTCCTGCTAACTTAATTGCTTTATTATATAAGACTTCTGTCTGAACAGGATTAATCTGATAAAATGACTGTGGTGAAATTCTGTATCTGTTTCCACATAACACATCTTCTATATATCCTTTTCCATATAATACAATATCACGTTTGCCCAGAACCATACTTGTTTTCTTATCATTTACATTAATTACGACCGTAGAAATCTCAGAATGCAATTTTCTTAAGGCTTTAACAAAATTATTCTTTGACGGAAGAATTGGTGACACCAATACTAAAATTACCATAACCTCACCTGTCTTATGACCAGTTCTTACCAATATATGTCTTAGAAGTCCGTATCCTGTATCCTCATCATACACCTTTATTTTAAATGATTTTAACAGACCTTTTATGCTCTGTATAATTTCATCAGCATTTCTATTCTCAATCATACAGCTTTCAACATTTATTATTCTGTGAGAATTGTTTTCATAGATTCCAGACAGAATCTCTCCATGTCTGTTTCTTCCTAATACTGCGTGAACCTTATTTCTATAATTAAATGGATTGGCCATTCCAATAATCGGTTTTACTTCACAATGTTTATTAAGAAGTTTTCTTACCTGCTTCTCTTTTAATTTAAGCTGCTCCTTATATGGCATATCAATGTATTCACAGCCACCACATTTAATAGAATATGGACAGACAGAAGATTTATGTGAATTCTTTAAACTTACATTTTTAACATTTATATTTTGTTTACCTGCATTCTTTAAACTGTTATTTTTACTATTAACATTTTGTTTACATACATTCTTTAAACTGTTATTTTTACCATTAACATTTTGCTTACCTGCATTTTGGGCATCATTATTTTTGCCATTTATATTTCCTGTATTTTTATTTTTTATATTAACATTTTTATTAAACTTATTATCTTTTTTATCCTGCATTTTATATGACCTTTCTTATCCGTATTTTTAACCGATAACATTTTGTACTTCTATTAATGTAACACAATAAAGCAAATAAAGCAACGAAACAGTCCTTGTCATTTCCAATTAAAAATAGTAAAATTATTAAGATTATTTTGAAAAATATAATTATATAATTTAGACTAGTGTGATTAATATACAAAGATTGAGTATTTAAAATTTTCAAATTCTGTTATATCATTATTATATAATTTAATACACTCATCTAAAATCCTACATTACCGGAGGTTTAAACTTGAAGATTACAATTATCTGCGTTGGTAAAATTAAAGAAAAATATCTGTCAGATGCAATAGCTGAATATTCTAAAAGGCTTTCTAAATATTGTAAACTTGAAATAATTCAATTGCAGGATGAGAAAACCATTGAAAATGCATCTGAGACTGTTAACAGACAGATTAAAGATAAGGAGGGCGAACGTATTTTAAAAAACATTTCCGATGACTCATATGTTATTACCCTCGAAATCAATGGCGAAATGATTTCTTCCGAGAAAATGGCACAGAAAATCAATTCATTAGGAATTTCAGGCACAAGTCACATTACTTTTATAATCGGAGGTTCACTTGGTTTATCTGAAAATGTGTCAAATCGTTCAGATTACAAATTAAGTTTTTCAAAAATGACATTTCCACACCAATTGATGCGCGTAATTTTGTTAGAACAGATTTATCGTTCATACAGAATTATTAACAACGAACCATATCATAAATAATTTATAACGTTTATTCATATGAATTATATTATAAAAGTTAAAATCTGCTAATTTTAAAGTATTGTCATATAACACCTTATTTCACAATACTTTTATAAATCTGATATATTCATTTACTTTATATTGCAATTCATATATAATCTTACTAAATCAAATAATTATAATTACTATTTATTTTATTATTTTTATTAATATTTCTATGGTAGCAATGAAAATGTATGCAGAAACGGAGGTTAATATGCCATACTGTCCTAAATGTAAATACAAGTATGTTGAGGGTAAAACTATTTGTCCTGATTGCGAATGTGAGCTTGTAGATGAGCTTGACAATGATTCAAATACATCTGAGGATGCATTTACAAATGATAATTCAGGCGAAGATTTTATATCTAACTCAGGTAAACAATATATTACTAAATCAGATAAATATAAAGACCTACATTCTTCGTCATTATCACTTATAATTGTAGGTGTCTTAGGTGACATTTTCTTAATTCTCAATGCTCTTGATGTATTGCCAATTCATTTTGCATTTGAGGGACTTTCAGGAATTCTGTTCTATATAGTTATGGGAGCTTTACTGAATGTTTTCCTTATTGGTGGAATTGTATCTTTAAAAAGTGCCGGAAAGATTAAGAGTGAGATAAAGTCAGAAGAGGACTTCACTTCTTCAGTTATCTCTTATATAACTGATACATATACAAAAGACTCCATCGACGAACATTTCTCTTCGACCGATGAAGCCAATCTTTATTTTGAACGTGAAGCATTTATTAAAAAGGCAATATCTGATAAATTCGGTGAACTGGATGAAGCATATCTTGATAAGCTTATTGAAGATATCTACCAGCAAATTTTTGAGTAAGTACTAATTGTGTTTCACTTCACCAAATACGCTATCACATAGCTCTTTACAATATTGCAATGAAAATACTGAATCTCTTAATATAATTTCATTTTGAGCGGCTAATTCTTCGGAATAGTCGCTTAATTTATATGTAGTAATCTGCCCACGCCCACTAATCATCTGTGTAACAAGTGGAATTGCACTATAATCTTTTACATAAAAACTTCCATCTGAATTTTTAGCTACTATTACTTTTGCCATTGCACCAATCATACGATCCGCAACACCTCGTCCGTAATCACTTGTGGCATTGATGAAATTACCTATTGAGTAATATACTAATGCTCTATTTCCATTCGATGCCTCAACCCATTTCACAGGTTCTATAACATGTGGGTGTGTTCCAATAATAAGGTTTGCACCCAGTTCCGTAAAATATTCTGCCCATTTTTCCTGTTCTGCCGTCTCATTATGTGTGTATTCTGTTCCCCAATGAGGACATACTATTATAAAATCCGAAATCTGCTTTGCAATTTCCATATCTTTAGCTATTTTCCCACTGTCTAACAGATTTACACAATATGGCATATCAGACGGAAGCGAAATTCCGTTTGTTCCATATGTATAATTCAGAATAGCAACTTTTATTCCATTTACTTCTCTTACATAGACATTATTCTGCTCCTCCTGTGATTCATTAATTCCTATAACTCCCATATCCGGATGTGAAGTTCTCCAATAATTAATGCAATTTAATATACCACGTCTGCCCTTATCAAGTGCGTGATTTGTAGCATGTAGAACCACATCAAAACCAGCTTCTACAAGTGCATCTCCAACTTCATATGCCCCATTAAATGCAGGATAACCTGATAATCCTAGCTCTGTTCCTCCAAGTATTACTTCCTGATTAACCAGTGCAAGGTCCGCCTCTTCAATATCGTTTCTTACATTTCTAAATAAATGGCTATAATTATAACTGCTGTCTTCCATTAAACCACTATCGCTTACCGGTGTATGAAGCAGCACATCTCCAACCATCACTAATGAAAATTCTGTAGCATTATCATTATTCTGACTATCACTTTTATCCTGTGTGCCACCTAATGTACTGCCACTTAACGAATTACTATCATCTTCTGAATTTAACTGATTCCCCGACTCATCGGTTGTCATATTTTCTGAGTCATCAGAAGCTGTACCATTTTCTGAGTCATCAGTAATTGTAGTACTTTCCAAATTACTAGTAGTTATACTGCTTGATGATTCTAATGCTGCAACTTCCTTAGCAGAATTACTTTTACTGCCACACCCTGTTGTCAGTATTAATGTCAGAATAATTATACACAGTAATACATTATTTATTTTCTTCATCTGTTTACCTCATTCTTTATTCGTTAACTTCGTACTTATCTGTTAACTTAGTCTTTATACATTAACTATAACTCATTGTCTAATAATATTTTGGGGCTCTCCATTAATAAATGCTCTAAGATTATCCTTAACAATATTTAATAATCTCTCTCTTGTCTCAAGTGGTGCCCATGCTACATGTGGTGTAATTGTAATATTTTTTGCATGCAGAAGTTCGCAATCTTCTGCCATCGGTTCTGTTGTAAGTACATCAATTCCCGCACCTGCAATTACTCCGTTATTAAGAGCCCTACATAAAGCATGCTCATCAACGACACCGCCTCTTGATGTATTGACAAAATAACAGTTACTCTTGCATTTACTTAGGAATTCTTCATTTATCATTTTCTCTGATTCATTATTCAATGGACAATGTACTGTTATGATATCCGAATTCTTCGCAATATCATCGATACTTCCATATCTTATATTACTATAATTATTAAATTTTTTCTTAATTATATTATTTACATTTTGCTCATTCCTTGAAAATGCAATAATATTCATATTAAATGCTTTCGCAATTTCACATACCTTCTGACCTATACTTCCAAAACCTATTACACCTATGGTTTTATCGGCTAACTCACTCATATTATATATAAATGGTGAGAATATTTTACTATTCTTCCATCCATTATCTTTAACAAAATTATCATACTTTGCTACCTTATTATAATAATTCATTATTAATGCAAATGTATGCTGTGCAACTGCATCTGTCGAATAACTCCCTGCATTGCATACAGTAATATTTCTGGCATTAGTATATTCTAAATCCACATTATTGTATCCTGTTGCAAATAATCCAATATATTTTAACTTTGTTGCGTTTCTTAAGGAATCTTCGTTGAGTAAAATCTTATTACATAATATCACATCGGCTTCTTCAAGTCTCTCTGGTAATTCCTCACGTTTTGTTAATGGATAGGTTATAACATCCCCAAATTCACTTAATGAAGATAAGGCTAAATCACCCTTGCTGATTGTATCACAGTCAGGTAATACTATTGTAAGTTTTTCATTCTGCATAAACTGCTCCTTTTCATTAAATATTATATATTTCCTATAATACAACAAAAGGAGCCGTAAATACAGCTCCATCTGTTATATATACAATCTAATTTATTTTGAAAGAAATTCGTGAATTCCTTTAGCACCTGCTTTACCAGCTTCCATTGCAAGAATAACTGTAGCAGCGCCTGTAACGGCATCTCCACCTGCATATACTGCTTCTTTAGTAGTCTTACCCGTTTCATCAGCAATAATACATTTTCTTCTGTCTGTATCCAATCCAACTGTTGTTGAAGAAATTAATGGGTTTGGTGATGTACCAAGTGACATAATTACTGTATCTACATCCATTATGAATTCTGAACCAGGTACTTCAACCGGTTTTCTTCTTCCAGATGCATCAGGCTCACCTAATTCCATCCTAATACATTTCATTCCTTTAACCCATCCTTTTTCATCTTCAAGAATCTCAACAGGGTTTGTTAATAAATCGAATATTACGCCTTCTTCTTTTGCATGATGTACTTCTTCAACTCTGGCTGGAAGTTCTTCTTCACTTCTTCTGTACACGATATGTACTTCTGCACCAAGTCTTAAAGCTGTTCTGGCTGCGTCCATAGCAACGTTACCACCACCTACAACTGCAACTTTCTTACCTGCAACTATTGGAGTATCATATTCTTCTTTGAAAGCTTTCATAAGATTACTTCTTGTTAAATATTCATTTGCTGAAAATACACCATTTGCACTTTCACCAGGAATACCCATGAATCTTGGAAGACCCGCACCCGAACCGATAAATACTGCGTCAAATCCTTCTTCATTAAGCAATTCATCAATCTTTGTAGAGTGACCGATTACAACGTTTGTCTCAATCTTAACGCCTAATTTCTTAACATTTTCTATTTCATGTTTAACTACCGTATCTTTAGGTAAACGGAATTCAGGAATACCATATACTAAAACTCCACCTGGCTCATGAAGAGCCTCGAAAATAGTAACATCATATCCTAATTTAGCCAAATCTCCAGCACAAGTAAGTCCTGAAGGACCTGACCCTATAACTGCAACTTTTTTTCCATTTGATTCTGCAGATTTTTCAGGCTCGATTCCATTTTCTCTTGACCAATCTGCTACAAATCTTTCAAGTTTACCAATTGATATTGGTTCACCTTTGATACCACGGATACATTTACCTTCACACTGGCTTTCCTGAGGACATACACGTCCACATACAGCTGGAAGTGCAGATGATCTACCGATAATCTTAGCAGCCTCTTCAATATTTCCATCTTCGACTTCTTTGATAAAGCTTGGAATATCTATAGAAACAGGACAACCTTTCTGACATTGTGGATTCTTACATTTAAGACATCTGCTTGCTTCTTCTTTAGCTTCTTCTATATTATATCCTAAACAAACCTCTTCAAAGTTTTTTGCTCTTACTTTAGGATCCTGTTCTCTTACTGGTACTTTCTTTAATACGTCCATTATTTGTCACCTCCACAGCCACAACCGCCGCCCTGATGTGTATCACCTTCGCGGAGTTTTAATAATGCTCGGCCTTCTTCAGTTTTATACATCTGCTGTCTCTTCATAGCCTGATCGAAATCAACCTTATGTCCATCGAATTCCGGACCATCAACACAGGCAAATTTAACTTCATCACCAACGATTACACGACAGGCACCGCACATACCTGTTCCATCAACCATAATTGGGTTAAGTGAAACTATAGTAGGAATATTTAATTCTTTAGTAAGTAAACATACGAACTTCATCATAATCATTGGTCCGATTGCTACGCAGACATCGTATTTTTTACCCTGGTTATTTACTAAATCTTTGATAGCTTCAGTAACCATACCCTTGAAACCATATGATCCATCGTCTGTTGCAACGATAAGATTGCCAACTTTCTTCATCTCTTCTTCTAATATTAAGATGTCTTTAGTCTTAGCACCTACGATAACGTCTGCTTCTATACCATGCTCATGTAACCATTTAACCTGTGGATATACAGGTGCAGTACCAACACCACCAGCTACAAATAAGAATTTCTTTTTCTTTAATTCTTCTAAATCTTCATTAACAAATTCAGATGGCTGACCAAGAGGTCCTGTAAAATCTCTGAATGCATCTCCTGTATTTAATTTTGACATCTTCTCTGTTGATGCACCAATTACCTGAAATACAATTGTAATTGTTCCATTTTCTCTGTCATAATCACAGATTGTTAAAGGAATTCTTTCGCCTTTTTCATCAAGTTTAGCTATAATAAACTGTCCAGGATTACACGATTTGGCAATTCTTGGAGCTTCTACATCCATTAAGTAGATGTTATTAGCTAATTGTTCTGCTTTTAATATCTTGTACATACTTATCCCACTTTCTATGTTATTCTGTTAATTTATATTTTCCAGCATTTTCTGTATCTTTTTCAAGAACTACAAGTGTACTGGTAACAGTATCCACACCATAATAAACCACTTTGACTGTTTTGTCACTAGAATCTTTCTCTGTAGCATTAATTACATAATATTCTACATTGTCTATATCAGCAATGCAATTATAACTGAAAGTCAGATTCAAACCTTCTTTTGTTACATATTGTTCTTCATTGACTTTAGCTGCTATATTGTTATTTTCAACATAATTCTTAAGAATCACAAGTGCATCATCGTATGTTATAGCACTATTTAATTCTAATTGATATACGTTTTGTGTAACTTCACTTTCCACACCTGACTCAGATACTAATATTGCGGAAAAAATATTCTTTCCTCTTAACATCTTAACAGGCTCTGTATACTCTGTATCTGATGTAGTCGGTGTTGTAGGTGTTGCACCATAAGTATAATAACACTTCATTCCCTCAGGAACTGTAATTGTTATCTCTGTATTCTCTGTATATTTACCTCCATCTGGTGTAACAACCGGAGCATCAACCGTATTAGGCTTAATATTATATGTTGCACTGGCAACTTTACTTGTAAGACCTTTTTCATTTACCGCAATTGCTTTTACAGTTATCTTTCCCTCTTTATTAAGGTTAATATCTTCTGTATATTGCGTACTTGATGTTGTAGGATCTGTTCCATCTAATGTATAATATATCTTATTATCATCACTTATTAATTTAATTGAAATATAAGTATCATAATCTCCCTCTTTCTCACTAAATCTAGGAGTTGCTACATTATATTCTGAAAGTTGTGATTTAATTGACACATCATCTATACTGTCAATCAATGCAGATATCTCATCGCTCATATTTTTAGCATCATATATTTCAACTAATTTTTCATAATACTCATATTCTTTTGGAGATAATTCTATAAGTTCCTTAAGAACACTTACCTGTTTATCTTCTGTTCCATCCATATTTTCGTAAGTTGCTAATAATGATTTATTAACCTTAATTTTCTCATTCTTATTATCAGCAATCTTTTTAGCTTCTAGAAATTTAGCAAGAGCATTATCATAATCTTTAGACGTGTAATAATCATATCCTGTATTATATACATTTGTAAATGAATCTTTACCGGTATCTTTATTTAATACACTAAGTAACAATATTGCAATTACAACAACAATTGTTGCAATAACTCCAAATATTATTGCTTTAACTTTAAATGCTTTCTTTTCTGATTGATTTTCGTCTTCCTCGGTATCATCAGGATTATAATTATTATCCTGATTAAAATCCATTCCATCTACCTGATAATCATTTAATTTAGCAGTATCTTTAAGATTCTGGATATCTACTAATGATATATCTGCTTCAACATCATGGTCTGGCATAGTATCAACATAATAATCATCATCTAAATAATCCATATCATTATCATCAAAACCGTCTGAGCCATTAATTTTACGTGTATTTCCATCGTTTATACTTTTTCTATATTGTTTAGAATTATTAGACTGATTTGTCGCACCATATACATTCGTTTTATCATTTCTCGTCGAATTTCTATATCTGTTTAAATCACCCTGCTTATTTTCCTTCTTTTTATCTTCGTCAATCTCGTTCATTAATTCTCCGACATTGTTAGCTAATTCAGCTTCAATTAAATTGAAATCAGGTACAACCTGGATAGGTGTACCACATTTCAGACAAAACGCCTGATTATCTTTACACTCTTCTCCACATCTGCTACATTTCATGGTTACTCCATTCCGTCTGAATCAGACTTGTTATTTTAACTTAAACATATATACTATACCATAAGTCAAATTGGCAGGCAAGGAAAATTTATCCCAGCCTGTCATTTGTATGCATCTAAAAGAAGTGCAGGAATATAAGTTCCCACACTTCTTTATAATACAAATTATTTAATATATATTTTTATCTAAAATTAATATACTAATTATATTTTACTTTCTTTCTGTTCTTACATGTCATTAATACAATTGAACAGATGAATGTAACTAACTGTGCTACCATCATTAAAATGAAGCCAATTCCAAAGCCTGCTGTTATAGTCATCGCATATTCTTGTGATGCTAAGAAATTTAACAAATCGTTAAACGAATCTTTTATTATATTAAGAAGTTTAAAGCACCATAAATATCCGATATATCCACCAAGCCCTAACTTAATTAAGCTGAATAACATAATAAGAACATATGCACCTCTTCTTCGTACAACTACAAGTAATATAAACTCAATAACAGCGAATACTACCAATGCTACACCTAAACCAATAGTACAATATCTGATAGTTTTAGTAACATCAATTGATTTATGGTCATCATTAACCCATACCTCATCCTCATCGACACCTGATTTAATGATATCTATTCCTGTAATTGATTCTTTCGAGCTACCCTCACCTTTAACCTTTACTTCCATTGATAAGTAATTCATAAATAATGTTGCACATGAAAGAATAGTTGCTATTAGTACAATTGCACTAAATAAGAATCTCTTAAATGAGAACTTATTAGCTTTTTCAGTTTGTTTCTGAGCACCATAATTAGTATTCTCAGCAAACTGATTTACATTTGGATTTGAATTTACATTCTGAACTCCATTAGAGAACTGATTGTCATTTTCAAACTGGCTTCTGACAAAACTTTTATCAGGCTGATTGTCAATCTGATTATTCTGGATGTTATCGTAATTATCCTGTGTCTTAGATATTTCAACCGGTTCTATTGTATCTTCAGTATCTTCAGTATTTTTAGTTTCTTCCTGATTAACCTCTTCTACATTCTCATTCTTCTCATCTTCAACATTGTTATCTGCTTGCTGGAAGAACGAATCCGAAAGATTATCAGACAAATTATCACCTGAATTCTGATTATCATTTTCTTTAACAACTTTATCATTTTCCCAAACAATTTCTTTTGACAAATTATTGACTTCTGCCTGTGATTCGCCTATCTTTGCGCCGCAACTTACACAAAATACTGCATCATCATCATTTTTTGCTCCGCATTTTTTACAAAACATTTCTCTTAACCTCTTTTCCTCTTTTTTTCATATGTCCTTTATTATTTTATATTAATTAAATACATTGTCAAGATTTAATTATTACTTCATAGTAGTTACTTTTACCGTGCAATATAACACTTTACCATTAACCTTTGCAGTAATAGTTGTAGTTCCCGCCATTCTAGCTATTACTCTTCCATTTGATGTTACTGTAGCTACTCGTTTGTTATTAGAATACCACTTGATATTCTGTGTTGCTCCGAATACATCTAAATCATAGCTATCATATTGTTCAAGTGTAATATAAGTTGCATTTAATGCAAGAACTATTACTTCACATGAACTTTCAACACCAGTTTCATTAGAAATAGCATATATTTCTGTGTTACCCTGTCCTCTTGCTGTTACAGTACCATTTGCTGAAACAGTTGCAACAGATGTATCTCCTGATACCCATGTAACGCTTTCTGTAGATTTTGTAGGTTTAATTCTGGCTGTTAATGTTCTTGTCTGACCAGGTAACATCGTAATACTCTTAGAATTTATCGTAACGCCTGTTGCAGGTACAGTTGGTTTTACAGTAACTTTACATACGCCTATGACATTATTGCCATCAACTGATGTAGCATATACTTTACATATTCCTGCCTTAATACCTGTAATCTCACCTGAATAATCTACTGTTGCTATTGATGAATCTGAACTGCTCCATTCAACTTCCTTATATGTAGCATCAGCAGGTGCAACACTTACCGATACCTTTGCACTTTTGCCTTCAGCAATTGATACATTGCTTGGATTTATCATAATGGAAGTTACAGGTTTTATAACTTCTATAGTCGCACTGTCAAAAATACCACTTCCATCTGTGGCATATGCATATATTGTAGCTCTTCCAACATTTTTAGCTGAAATTCTTCCATTAGCATCTACTGAAATAATACTGCTATTAGATGAAGTCCATCTTAATTTTCTATTTGTAGCACTTTCTGCTGACACTGTAGCTGATAACTGTTTAGAATCACCAATGTTCATTCTTGAAATACCTGCATTAATCTTAACAGATGATACGAATTCCTGGACTGTTACCTGACAGCTCGCTATAAGTCCTCTTTCTTCTGTCTTAGCAATAATAATTGCTATACCACCTTTTTTACCAGTAACAACTCCATTTGCATCAACACTTGCTACTGTGTCATCACTTGAAGAATAGATTACATTCTTATTATCTGCATCAGCAGGTGTAATTGTAGGTATAATTATGAATTTGTCGTCCTTCATAATTGTCTTGGAATTAACATTTAATGATATTCCTGTTATTGGCTGAAGAACAGTAACGATACATTTTGCCATTGCACCGCTATCCTGACTTGTTGCTGTAATTACACAGTTACCTGCTTCTATAGTAGTAACTTTACCATTCTGGTCGACTGTTGCTATAGAAGTATCATTTGATGACCACGATATTTTTTTATTCATTGCATTATCAGGTAGTGCTGTTGCATTAAGCCAGAATTCAGTTCCTTTTCTTACTGTAATGTTGTCATTGCTTATTGCAATGCTTGTGACAGGCTGATATACGGTTACATTACACATTGATGTAGCACCACTGTCTTCTGATTTAGCAAGAATTGTTGCAGAACCACTGCCAACTGCTGTTACCATACCCTCGTCATTCACAATTGCAACATTTGTATCACTTGATGTCCAAATGATTTTCTTATTAGTTGCATCTTCAGGAGTTATCTTTGTTGTAAGTCTGAACTGCTCATTTAATTTCAATGTAATATTTGTATAATCTAAATCGACTGCTGTAACAGGATTATTTATGTAGAATTCACAGGTATCAATAAGGTTTCCGTTATAACCTGTATCTACTGTCTTAACAATAATTGTTGCTTTACCAGGTTTATGGAATGTAACCAAACCATTTTCTCCAACTGTTGCAACATCCGGTGCTGATGAAGTCCATGTTACGTCTCTGTTAACTCCATCACCTGCCGGAAGAATTGTATACGTAAGCTGATATGTTTTAGTAGCAAGACTTGTTGTAACTGTATTTATATCCATCTTAATTCCTGTAACCGGTTCTCTTACTGATACTGTACATGAAGCTACTTTTATTCCATCTTCAGTAACCACAGATACAACTGCCTGTCCGCCTTTAACACCTTTAATTATTCCCATATCATCTACTGTAACGATTTTCTCATCTGATGATACCCATTTAACGTTGGTATTATCTGGTCTGCCAGGATTAAAAGTTACAATAAGTCTATACTGTGAACCTTTTATTATCTCTACTTCTGACGGAGAAATAACTACATCTAATACAGGTTCTTTAACATATACTTCACAGGTTGCAGTCTTAGCAACTCCGTCTATAATCTGTGTTGCTGTAATTGTTGCCTGACCTTTTGCTTTGGCCTTAACTGTAGCAAGATATTTATCATTTCTGCTCGGTGTTACAGTAACTATTGATTCATCTGATGACTTCCATGTAACACTTGCTGCAGAGTCTGTCACGATTGCTGTTAAATCAAATGACTCGTTAGCATTTAATATATGTTCTGACTCACTAAGTGCAAATGAATCAATTACATTAATTGTAATACTTGCTGTCTGAATATCTGTTGTTCCAAATACTTCCGGATTAACAACACTTGCGGTAATTGTTGCCTGACCCTTACTTACTGCTGTAAGTACACCATCTGCAGAAATTGTGGCAACTCCTGTATCACTTGAAGTCCAGTTTACTGACTTTTTATCACCCTCACATATATTAGTATCCAATGTAAGTGTATCACCAACTGCAACTGATTTAGATGATGATGTAATTGCGAAATCAACTGAAACCGGGATATTTCTTACAGGTGATGGCTGTAAGCTATACCATTCATCATTCTTATCTAAAGTATAAATATATAAGAATGTTTTTCCTGCTGCCTTACCATATGCTGTTCCATCCCTATCTACTGAAACCACTTCCGGATTATCACTTTCAAATATTACATTTGATGCATGTCCTGCGTTAGTAGTTAAAGTATAATATTCTTTATAGCCAATATTTAATAATGAATCTGTCTCCTTAAATTTAGCATTAACTACTACTCTGAAGCTCTCACTCTGTCCATCATCAGTTACTGCAGTAATCTCAGCCTTACCTGCACCAGCCAATGTTAAGACACCATTTCCACTTCCATCATCTGTGACTGTTACTACAGAATCATCACTACTTGTCCATTTAACAGGATTATCCGAATTAGTAATAATATTTGGTACTGTCCAGTCATCTTCATATGGAGCTGTTGGAATGCTTGCTTCATTTATCTTGAATTTTACAACAACCGTTCTCTCTGATTTAGTTGTTATCTCATAATCTCCGTCATCTGTTGATACAACCTTTGTAAATGTAGCAGATATAGTAGCTTTACCTGCGCTTATAGGTTTCAATACTGCTGTAGATTCTGTACCCTCAGAATTCTGCGATACATCTACAATACTTCTATCTGATGATTCCCATGTGATTGAACCACCATCCTCTAAGCTTATGTATTCATCTTTTTCCGAATCATATGCCTGTGCCGTCCATGTTACCGGACTGCTTCCCACTTCCCATGTGCCATCATTTAATTCATCTCCCGTAATATTTACCTTAACAGACTCGGCAGATGCAAATCTTGATGCAACAAAGAATATTATTACACCGACTAATAACATCGCAGCTATTTTATATACTGTTTTGATATTCCTAAGATTCTTAAAATTTATTTTTCTGATATGTTTCATATTTCGCCTCTATACCTTTCAATCCATTTTTTTGGATATTGATTATATTAATAATGCGTCAGAATGCCCATAAAATAATAGATGAATTTTTTATATTGTTACGTCAATCTGATACAATATAAATCGACATATTTTCCATAAAACATTATATCAAATATAAAATATAAAATCAATGAGTCAAATGCATTGCACCTGACTCATTGTTAATATTTATTTACTTTATTAATATAGTTATATATTAGTCTTCTTCATCATCTGGTCTGTCCCAATTATGGTATACAGCCTGAACATCATCATCTTCATCAAGTAAATCTAAGATTCTGTTCATTTTCTTAATATCATTTTCATCTGTTAATTCAACCCAAGTCTGTGGAATCATTGTCACTTCTGCTGAAACCATTAATATTCCACTATTTTCAAGTGCTTCTCTTACTGCACTGAAATCTTCAGGTGTTGTGGTTATCTCATAACTGTCTTCTTCTTCGGCGAAGTCTTCTGCCCCTGCATCGATAGCTAACATCATAAGCTCATCTGCATCACCAGTATATTCTTCTTTATCAATTATAATCTGACCTTTTTTATCAAACATAAATGATACACATCCCTGTGTTCCAACATTTCCACCGCCTTTAGTAAATGCATTTCTTACATTAGAAGCTGTTCTATTCTTATTATCTGTTAATGCATCAACTATGATAGCTGAACCATTTGGTCCATATCCTTCATATGTAACTGTAACGTAGTTAACTGAGTTAGCATCGCCTGCTGCTTTCTTAATGCCTCTGTCAATTGTATCATTAGGCATATTATTAGCCTTTGCTTTAGCTATAACATCACGTAATTTGCTATTGTTAGCAGGATCAGGTCCTCCCTCCTTAACAGCTACAGCTATTTCTCTACCTATAATTGTAAAGACTTTACCCTTTGCTGCATCGTTTTTCTCCTTTTTATGTTTGATATTCGCAAATTTTGAATGTCCTGACATACTTTACCTCTTTCCTTATATTTAATATTCTATGCACCGGCTTAAGATTATTAATACCTTTTGTCGATGTTTTAATTATTTTATATTATAAGCCTTTAGCTTTATAAACATATTTATTCGTCATCTAATAATGTAATAAGTACAACTGAAATCATTCTGTTTTTTACACTCAGAACTTTGTACTTGACATTATCAATTACAATCTCGGGTCTTTCATCATTTTCAAGAATTCTTTCGAATTTTGAAACCAGATATCCATTAATGGTCTCGCAATCCTCGTCAAATTTAATATGAAGCTTTTCTTCTATTTCTTCAAGCGGGGTGCTTCCTTTAACAACATAAGCACCGTCCTCACGTCTGACAATATTTACATCTTCTTCGTCATATTCATCTAAAATATTTCCGACAATCTCTTCTAAGATATCCTCCATAGCAACTATACCAGAAGTCTGTCCATACTCATCAACAACTATTGCCATATGTATCTTCTCTGACTGCATTGTTTTAAATAATACATTGATTTTCTTAGTCTCCGGTACAAACGATGCCTTTCTTACAAGTCCCGGAATATCTGAAATCTTTTTCATATCGTTGACTTCACGTTGTGCCTCTGACATTATATCTCTGAAGTTAACAATACCTATAATATTATCAATATTCTCAATATATACAGGAAATCTTGAATTATTAAGTCCAAGAATATATTCTGCTGCATCACATAGAAGCATCTCTCCATCTACACATACCATAGCTGTTCTGTGCGTCATTATATCTTTAGCTTCCTTGTCACCGAATTCTACTATGTTATTTATCATCTCGGCCTCGCTTGCAAGTAATACTCCCTGCACATGGCCCTCGTTTATTACAGAAATAATATCTTCTTCAGTAACATTTTCTTCCGGCTCATTTGGATCAATTCCAGATATTTTAAGAATCATATCAGCAATTTTCGAAACACAGAATGTAACCGGCATCAAAACTACTGTCATCATATATGTGATATTAGTAAGTTTTAATGATATTCCTTTAGAATGTCTGGATCCTAATTTCTTAGGAATAATTATTCCAAATACTAATAAAATAATTACCCATAACACTGCCATTCCAATTCTTAAAAGTACCTTATCTATCCTAAAACCGATACATATACCTGTAATTAATGTTATTAACACTGATACTTCCTGTACTGTGTTAATAAATCTGGCCGGATCATTTATTATTTTATCAACTTTCTGATATGTCTTCTCATTTTTTTCTTTTATTTCTTCAAGTTCGTTTTCATTGATACTTTGTACAGCCGAACTGTATAAATAAACAATTACCGTTAAAACAAATAATATTGCTACTGCTAAAATAATCCATATGGGGCTACACCCGTCCATTTGAATTTACTCCTTTTACCTTTTGATTAATATATGTGACAACATAATATTACTTCTTATGCTTTAAAGTTATATTATACACTCACTTTTTCAGTACAATTATGCACTAATAACAGAAAATATATCATTTTATTACTTATTAGTCAATATTTTATGTATTTAATTCTAAACTAACAAGCAATGCTCTATCAACCTGATTTAATATTTCTTCGTCCAGATGACATACTTTATCTTTCAATCTTTTCTTATCAATTGTCCTGAGTTGTTCTAACAGAATAACCGAATCTTTTACCATATTATATCTCCTGCTATCTAATTCTACATGTGTAGGCAGCTTTGCTTTATTCATTTTAGACGTGATGGCTGCACATATTACAGTAGGACTATGCTTATTGCCCATATCATTCTGAATTATAAGCACCGGTCTGATTCCTCCCTGTTCTGAACCAATAACAGGTCGCAAATCAGCATAATATACATCTCCTCTTCTAACTATCAACGAATTCACACTCCATATTTTACCTTTATATTTAAGTAAATTTACTCTATCAATAGTATTGCCTAAAAAAGGGTGTATATTCTATTTTTATCTATAAACTTTTATTTCATCATACTCACGTCATATATATCATCAAAATAATCCTTGGTACATACAATTTTGCCATTTCTGTAATATACTCTCGGCATACGCTTTCCTAAATCACATACAACCTCATAATTAAATGTATCTCCTGCAATTTCTGCCATCTTCTCTGTTGTAATCTCCTCATTGCCTGATTTACCGATAAGAATAACCTCATCTCCCGATATCACACCATCTATATCAGTAACATCAACCATAAACTGATCCATACAGATTCTACCAAGAATATTAGCCTTTTTTCCTCTTATAAGGACATAGCCTTTATTAGAAAGACTTCTTCTGTATCCATCTCCATATCCTACCGGAATTGTTGCTATCTTCATTGGCTTATCTGCAACAAATGTACCGCCATAACTTACTTCTGTACCTGTTTCAATATCTTTAACATATACAACATGACTTCTTAGTCCTAATGCAGGTGTAAGTTTTACTGAACTCTTATCGACTTCATCAGATGGATACAATCCATACATTGCAATACCTGCACGTACAGCATCCATATTTGCAGAATTAATCTCCATTATGGCTGCACTGTTTGAACAATGCTTCACAGGTATATGTATTCCCTCTTCTTCAAGTCTGTCTGTAAAATTCTTGAATCTTTCAAACTGTTTCATCGTCTTAGACTTATCCGTCTCATCTGCTGTTGCAAAATGTGTAAATATTCCCTCGATTTCAACATTATCAAGCTTACTTATCTTCTTAATTGTTTCAATGCTTTCTTCACAATCTTTAAAACCAATTCTACTCATTCCGGTATCTACTTTAATATGAAGTTTTGCCATTCTTCCAAGTTTCTTTGCTGCATCAGAAGCAGCCATAGCCGATTCCATTGTAAATATAGCTGGTCTCACATCATTTTCAACAACTCTTTCCATCTGGCTGTCATGAGTATATCCGATAACATATACAGGTTTTTTTATTCCATTTTCTCTTAGATTAACAGCTTCATCTATCGTTGCAACCGCATACGCATCTACTAAATCATTTATTGTATATGCTATAGGTACTGCTCCATGTCCATATCCGTCAGTTTTAATTACTGCAATTACCTTTGTTCCTTCCTTTATATTATTCTTAAGATTTGTTACATTATTATATATAGCATCTAAATTAATTGTTACACATACTCTGTAATATTTTTCCATTGTGTTCATTTTTTACACTTCTCCATTTCTATATTTTAAGATTTGTGTAATGGCATCATTAATATCTGAAGCAATCATTCCATAATCTGATTTACTCTCTTTCGCATAGTCACCTGCCAATCCATGTAAGTATACACCCATACAGGCAGCTTCGTAAATACCTAATATTTGTGATAACATTCCGCCAATTATTCCTGATAATACATCACCACTTCCACCTGTTGACATTCCGCTGTTTCCTGATAGATTTACAGTAACATTTCCATTGTAATCAGCGATTACTGTTGTAGCATCTTTTATAACTGTTATGCAGTCATATTTCTCCGAAAAGTCTTTAGCAACCTTTACTATATTTTCCCTGATATCCTGACAACTGATATCTGTTAGTCTCGACATTTCCTTAATATGTGGTGTTATAATCACTTTGTTATGAAGCATTTTTAATAATTCTCTGTTTTTACTTATAACATTTAATCCGTCTGCGTCTATAACTGCATTACAATTCGAGGTAAGTACCTTTTTAATCAGGTTATTTGCCATATCGTCAACTGATAATCCCGGTCCCGCAACCACTATTGAACTACTGTCTAATTCAAAAGGTTCAGCATAATCATTAACAACTGCTTCTATAATCTTTCCCTTCACTATAGGAAGATTATTTATATGCGTTAATACTTCTACTATACCTGCTCCACATCTATATGCCGCTATCGCTGAAAGTATCGCTGCTCCACACATATTCTTTGAACCAGCAATAACCTTTATACGTCCATATGTTCCTTTATTAGATACAGGGTTTCTCTCAGGAATAATTTTTAAATCTTTCTTCGTAAATGCATTAAATACTTCTTCTTTATAATTTTTTCTTAAATTTTCATATGCAAGCTCATTAAAACCAACCTGTCTTACCACTACTTCTCCCGTATAATTCTTACCATCACACAAGACTAACCCTGCTTTTAATCTTCCAAACGTAACTGTCTTATAAGCCTTTATAGCAACTCCCATAACCCTTCCGTTGTCTGAATTGAGTCCACTTGGACAGTCAATAGCGATAACCTTTGTCTTGCTTTCATTAATTTCATTAATAATATCTGCAAATAGGCCGTTTACATCTCTTGATAATCCTATTCCAAATATAGCATCAACAACCAATTCGCCATCTGCAATTACTTCTTTAAATTGCCCTTTATCTTTTATTTTAATAATATCTATTCCTATATTCTGTAAAATGTCATATTGTATATTGAATTCTTCACTTGCTTTTTCCATATTTCCAATGATACAAACGCAGATATCCGATTTATTAATCTTCGTTTCATCATCACATAGTATTCTTGCAAGTGCCAGTCCGTCCGCTCCATTATTGCCAACACCACATATAATCTTAACTTTATTATATTTATTCTGCCTGCATATTTCTGTCACACATTCACTGACCGCTAAAGCTGCTCTTTCCATAAGAACTAACGATGGTATCTTAAGCTCATTAATGCAATAATTATCAACGATTTTACTTGCTTTTCCGGTTAATATTTCCATTCTCTGCTCCTCCATTTCTACTTTCAGCAACTGCCATTGTCATAACCAGATTATCTGTATCAGAGATACTTACAAATATCTCATTGATTCCTAAGCTTTCACTAATTTTCTTCGCTCCACCATACAGATTTACATATGGCTTTCCTAATTCATCTCTAAGGACTTCTATATCTTTTCCACTAAAGCCTCTGAAACCTGTTCCAAATGACTTAGAAACAGCTTCCTTTACCGAGAAATTTGCTGCAAAAAAAGAAGCTCTCCCCTTTGCTTCCTCAATTTCCCTCTCTGTATAAAATTTATCCTTGAAATGCTCTTTAAGAGTCATAAATCTCTTGATTTCAACAATATCATTTCCTATTCCTATTATCATTTTTCCTCCTTGAACTTGTTCTTATCATAATTATGTTCTCTGTCAAATATTTCCATAACCTCATGTCCTAACATATCATGCATATATCCGTAAATGTTATTATTTTCATCAGTTTTATCCTGCTTAATTACTACATTTCTCTTAAGTTGTATTCTCGTCTTTTCAATCCATTCACCCAGAGCTTCTATCTGCATTTCATTATTACTAAGGCGATTATAACATTTCTCAATACTTTCCATAAGTAATTCTTCATTTACCTTCATAAGTCTGTACGGCAATTGGTATTTCTCGTTCTCTAGCTCAGTATTCTTATTATTAATATCTTCAATTAATTTCCTGCTTGCATCAAGTTTCTTCTGTCTTAGTTTCTCGTTTTCATTATCTGTTTCTTCCATATTGTCTACGATTTCTTTCATAAGCTTCTTCTTGAGCCCAACAAGATTCTTAATCTCCCTTGATACGCCACCTTCTCTTTTCACGAGATTCATAACTTCTTTCTCAAGCTTCTTTATCCTTGGTGTCTTTAAATTATCTGGAAATAACTGATGCCATCTGTTATCTAATGGCAAAATTGGAATCTTCTTTAAGTCTATTAAATTTTCAAAATCTTCATATGAACCTTCTGTTTCTTTTTTAGCCATTGTTACCTCCCATATGCGAATAAGAATTATTACATATCATTTTCAGTTCTTGTAAGATTATATGATAACTGCATAAGGCTTTCTGATAAATGTACATTTTCAACAACAATATTCTTAGGCAGATTAAGGTCTGTATGAGCAAAATTCCATATTGCACTGACACCACATTCCGCAAGCTTTTCTGCTACTTTTACTGCCTCTGCCTTAGGTATGGCAAGTGTTGCGATGTCAATTTTATTATCCTTGGCAAATTCTTCTAAATTTTTCATAGACTGAACTGCTATGCCTCTGACTTTCTTGCCTATTAGTTTAGGATTCTTATCAAACAACCCTATAAGAACAAATCCTCTTTTCTCAAAATTAGCATAATTAGCAAGTGCTCTTCCAAGGTTACCTGCACCGATAATAATCATATTATGCTGCTTGTCTACTCCAAGTATTTTACCTATTTCAACATACAAATATTTGACATTATATCCATATCCCTGTTGTCCAAATCCTCCGAAATTATTCAGGTCCTGTCTTATCTGCGAAGCTGTTACGTTCATCTTCTTGCTAAGTTCGCCTGATGAGATTCTTTCAACACCCGACTCCATTATTTCTCCTAAATATCTGTAATATCTTGGCAGCCTTCCGATAACTGCCTTAGAGATACTATTCTTAACCATAATTCACCATCCAATTCCGTTCTGATTTTAATTCAATGATTTAATACATTAAATTTATTAAATTTTAAAAATTATAACACATCTTTGATAAAAATTAAACAAAGCAACTAAACTTTTTTTCTTATTTAATATCTTTTTTTAATATCTTCATAGACAACTTTATAAAAATCGTTTATATTTAGTAGTAAACGTTAAAAATTCTATTTCAAAATATTACTTTAATATTAATATAAGACTTATTAAAAAATTTATTTTGGATTAATTTAGATTGGTGAGGTAATTATGATTTTATCATGTAGTAACATAAGTAAAAGTTTTGACAGTAAGGTTATATTAGATAACTGCTCATTTCATGCAGAAGATAGAGAGAAAGTTGCAATAGTCGGAATTAATGGTGCGGGTAAATCGACATTATTTAAGATAATTACAGGAGAATTAAAGCCTGATGACGGAATTATAACCGTAGCTAAGAATAAAACTCTTGCATATTTATCGCAGCACCCTGATATAGCAGGCGGGCATACTATCTACGAAGAAATGTTAGATGTCAAAAAAGAGATTATAGAAATGGAAAGTACAATCCGTTCATTAGAAGCTGAAATGAAAACTGCCGAGGGTAAAGAATTAGAAAAACTTCTTGAAAGCTATTCTAAATTAACACATACTTTCGAATTAAATGACGGATATGCTTATAAGAGCGAGATTACAGGTGTCTTAAAGGGCTTAGGCTTTGCAGAGGAAGATTTTGACAGAAAGATATCAACTCTGTCAGGCGGACAGAAAACACGAGTATTCTTAAGTAAGATTCTGTTATCTAAGCCTGATATCATATTATTAGATGAGCCTACTAACCACTTAGACCTTAACTCAATTGCATGGTTAGAAGGTTTCTTAAGCAATTACAAAGGTGCTGTTATCATAATCTCCCATGACCGTTATTTCCTTGATAAAATCGTAACTAAAGTTGTAGAGATAGAGAATACAAAATGTACTACATATAATGGTAATTACAGCGATTATGCCACTAAGAAAGCCTCTTTAAGAGAAGCTGAACTTAAAAAATATCTTAATCAGCAGCAGGAAATTAAGCATCAGAAAGAGGTTATCGAGAAGCTCAAATCTTTTAATCGTGAGAAATCAATTAAAAGAGCTGAAAGTCGTGAAAAACAGCTAAATAAAATCGAAGTTGTAGAAAAGCCAAAATATATTGATGATGAAATGCATCTTAAATTAACTCCAAGGATTACAAGTGGTAAAGATGTATTATCGGTAGAAAATCTTTCTAAATCTTTTGGTGATAACCACCTTTTCTCAGATATTAACTTTGAAATCAAACGTGGCGAAAAAGTCAGTATAATCGGTAATAACGGTACAGGCAAGACTACCATCTTGAAAATAATAAATGGAATAATCGATGCCGACAGCGGTTCAACTAAATTAGGCAGTAAGGTTGAAATCGGATACTACGACCAGGAACATCATGTTTTAACTATGGAAAATACTTTGTTTGAAGAAATCTCAGATGCATATCCTGATATGACTAATACAGAAATTCGTAATGTGCTGGCAGCATTTTTATTCACTGGTGATGATGTATTTAAGCAGATTAAAGACTTAAGTGGGGGGGAACGTGGACGTGTTTCGCTTGCAAAACTTATGTTATCAAATGCTAACTTCCTTATTCTTGATGAGCCTACGAACCATTTAGATATTACATCTAAGGAAATCCTTGAAAATGCGATTAACAGTTATGATGGGACTATTCTCTATGTATCCCACGACCGATATTTCATAAATAAAACCGCTAGCAGAATTATAGAGCTGACTAATAATAAGATTGTAAATTATATAGGCAATTATGATTATTATCTCGAGAAAAAAGCTGAGTTAACAGCTATATATGCCGCACCTGAAGCCGCTGAAACCAAAGACACTTCTGCTGTTTCTTCTAAAGCTGACTGGCAGACTATGAAAGATGAACAGGCCAGGCTTCGTAAAAAACAAAATGAATTAAAGAAAACCGAAGGACGTATAAACGAACTTGAAGAAAAAAACAATGCTCTTTCAGAAGAGATGAATAATCCTGATATTGCTTCTGATGTCGGTAAATTAATGGAGATTACTAAAGAAATCGAAGCCGTTAATAGTGAACTTGAGAAGCTATACGAATTATGGGAAACACTTGTATAATATATAAATACTCAGACTTTGCTCATACAAAATAGAATTAAATTATCTGTGTTAAGTAAATTTGCATATATAAATATCGAACTTTTGTAAGAATTGCTAATTTGTAGATATCTTTTTTTGGCTCTTACGATTATTTATGTTCATTCAATGCCATACATTTAAGCCGATGTGTCCGGCTATGTCACACACTTGATTTATGACGTATCGTGTGAGAGTTAATGCTGCCTGATGCAAAAGGTCGGTGCAGTAAATCACCGTTCAAGCGGAGCGCGTTTGATTAACTGCACCGTAATAACCTCTGCAGAAGGCAGCATTTACTCTCACTAGATAAAGGAAATATGAAAGCGTGTGTCATAGCCGGACATCTCGGCTTAAATGTATGTCTGTTGAATGTACACAAAATTTGAGCCAAAAAATGATATCTTACAAATTTACGCAATTACTTACAAGGAGTTTCGATATTTATATATCAAATTTACTTTAACAGATAAATATAAACTACATTTGTATGAGCAAGGTCTGAGCATTATATATTCTACAATAATTTATGGGCTTCGATATTCTTTATCGTATTCTTCATATGAAGAATTGCCAATTCTTCTGCTCTGTCCTTATCTTTAGCTTTTATAGCTTCAACGATATCTTTATGTTCTTTAATCGAATCACATACTCTTTCATTAGAAGATAATGTCTTCTTTCTTATTATTTCTAAATAGTGATGAAAGTCTGATAATGTCTTATATAACATTTTACTATCAGCCATCTCATATAATAATTCGTGAAATTCATTATCAAGTTCTAATACTTTATCAAATTTTTTCTTTACATAGTGAAATTCTGACAAGTCTGAAATCTCTTCGAGTTTTGAAATGTTCTCGTCTGTAGCATTTTTAGTAGCCCATCTTGCACATAAGCCCTCTAATCTGGCTCTCATCTCATATATATCCTTTAAGTCTTTTTTACTGATTCCGATAACATATGCGCCTTTATTAGGTATGATGCTTACAAGTCCCTCGAATTCTAACTGTCTTAGTGCTTCGCGAACCGGAGTCCTGCTAACTCCCAGTTCTGCACCAATTGTCATTTCTCTTAACTCATCATTTTCCTTATATTTCCCCGATAAAATATCTTCTCTCAGACGGTTAAATACCCTGCCTTGAAGTGAATATTTATCACTTACTTTAATCTGACCATCTTTATCCATTAACTATTTCACCCCTTATTTATTGTAATGCCAAGTTCTTCGCAGGTTTTATTAATAATTTCAACTAATTCATTATCAGCTATTACAGTAACTCTTCCGTCATCATACTGGTCATCAACCCATTTTTTAACTCTCTTAACTAATTCAGAACTCTTATCTACTTTCTTATCCTCTGATAATCTGTAGTATGTATTAATCCAATGTGCAATACCTGCAAGTCCTGATGTGTTAGATACAGCAACTAATACAGGACGTTTTAAGAATTTATCAGTATCAAATATATTATATATTTCTTCATTCTTAAGAAGTCCGTCTGCATGAATTCCTGCTCTTGTTACATTGAAATTCTTACCTACAAATGGTGTTCTGGATGGAATTTTATATCCTATTTCCTTTTCGAAATAATTTGCCAAATCTGTTATAACAGTGGTATCCATACCATCTAAAGTTCCCTTTAACTGTGCATATTCGAATACCATTGCTTCTAGAGGTGTATTACCTGTTCTCTCACCGATTCCAAATAATGAACAGTTAACACCACTTGCACCATATATCCAGGCTGTAGTTGAGTTAGTAACTGACTTATAGAAATCATTATGACCATGCCACTCTAACTGTGATGATGGAACACCTGCATTAGTAATAAGTCCATAGATTATTCCCTGAACCGAACGAGGGATAACTGCACCTGAGAAGTTGACTCCATATCCCATAGTATCACATGCTCTTATCTTAACAGGAATATTGTATTCCTCCTGAAGCTTCATAAGTTCAAGACAGAATGGAATTACAAAACCATATATATCAGAACGTGTAATATCTTCTAAATGACATCTTGGGCTGATACCTGTCTCTAAACATTCTCTTACCACGCTTAAATAATGATTCATGCACTCACGTCTTGTCATCTTCATTTTATAGAAAATGTGGTAATCTGAACAGCTTACTAAGATACCTGTCTCTTTCATGCCTATATCTTTAACAAGCTCAAAATCTTTCTTACTTGCACGAATCCAGCTTGTTACCTCCGGAAATTTATACCCTCTTTCCATACATTTATATACGGCATCTCTGTCTTTCTTACTGTAAAGGAAGAATTCGCTTTGTCTTATTATACCTTTTGGACCACCTAATTTATGTAAATAATCATATATTGTTACAATCTGGTCTGTTGTATATGGTGCTCTTGACTGCTGACCGTCTCTGAATGTTGTATCTGTAATCCATATATCCTCTGGCATATTATGTGGAACGATACGCTCGTTAAATGCTATCTTTGGTACCTGGTCATATGGGAACAGATTATGATAAACATTAGGTTTATCTACATCTACCAAATGGTAAATATGCTCCTCTAGCTCTAATAGGTTTGTCTTTTCATTCATAATTACTGGTCTGTTATCCATTTCTTCCTCCGTCCTGATAATACCTGATATTTTTTTATTTTGTATTATCGTACTTCTGTATCATTGTATACAATAATACATTTTATGTCAACATAAATTTTTCCATAACTATTATCCAAATTATTTTATTCTTTTTAGTAAATACATCTGTATTTTTTGACTCTTCGCAACATTAATCTATGGTTTTCCACACTTTCCACATAGTTATACACATTTTATCAGATTTCTTGTTGTTTTTTTTATTATTGTCTGACATCTTTTCTCCTACTTATTTTAATTCTGCTTGTTTTTTTTGGCTATTTACCTTATAATTATCATATTAAATGAGCGTTTGTGAAATATTCCATTTCACATTATCTATCATATAAAATATGCTCTAATTCGGAGGTAATTTATGGAAAATAAAAAGATAGTCGTTGCACTTGGACGTAACGCATTCGGTGATACATTTCCTAAGCAGCAGGAAAATGTTAAAAAGGCTGCTAAAGCTATTGCTGATTTAGTAGAAGAAAAATATGAAGTTGTAATAACTCACAGTAACGGACCACAGGTCGGAATGATTCAGACAGCTATGACAGAGTTCAGCCGTTTAGATTCTAAATATACTGTTGCTCCTATGTCTGTATGTGGTGCTATGAGCCAGGGATACATAGGCTTTGATTTACAGAATGCAATCCGAACAGAATTACTTAATCGTGGTATTTACAAACCTGTTTCTACTATTATTACACAGGTAAGAGTTGATCCTTTTGATAAAGCTTTCCACAATCCAACTAAGGTTATCGGTCGTTATATGACTAAAGAGGAAGCTGATTTAGAAGAACATAAAGGTAACTATGTAACATACGAAGAAAGTTCTGAGGGTAAAGGTTATCGTAGAATTATCGCTTCTCCACAGCCTATCGATATATATGAAATTGATGCTATTAAGGCATTAGTTGATGCTAACCAGTTAGTAATTGCTGCAGGTGGCGGTGGTATTCCTGTTCTTGACCAGACACAGGGATTAAAGGGTGCAAGTGCAGTTATAGAGAAAGATTATACTGCTGCTAAATTAGCTGATATGATTGATGCATCAGAACTTCTTATACTTACATCAAATGATTATGTAACAATAACAGATGAGAATGGTACTTCTACTGAACTTAAGGAATTAAGTATTGAAGAAGCTAACTCATTAATTGAAGATAATAAGCTTGATGCCATTACAACACTTCCTAAGATTCAGGCTGCTCTTAACTTCGTAGTAGCTAAGAAAGGTCGTAAGGCAGTTATTACTAACCTTGAGAAAGCTAAGGCTGGTATCCGCGGTAAAGTCGGAACTATAATAAGCTAACAGAAGGATCAATCGTGTGAGGTATTTGATTTTGCACCTGAACAAATAAAGACAACGTTACTGAAATACATAGACAATTTAATGCTTTTTACCTGACAGGTATTATCCATAGATATTTAGCATTAGAACTATATGACCAGAATTATAAATTTAAAATATATATATAAAAATGCAGAGACTATATAATCTTAAATTAATATATGCCTCTGCATTTATATTTAACTAACTACTTTTTCAAATCTCTGCTTTTGCTCTTTAGACATTTGTATTTACTCCATAAGCTTTATGTTTACGCAATAGCAACATAAATATTGACATTACAATAATATTATATTGCCATTGCATAAAAATGATAAATATTAAACCTTATCTTAATCTGTTTACTTCGTATTTCGCTCTTGTATTAATACAGTTTAAAAGGCTCATAAATCTTGTATCGATATCACCCTCATCAACTGTAACATCAATCGCTGCTGCCATATCGTCTATCAGTCTGTCTGTAATGCCATCTTTAATATTTATAAGCACTCTTCTTTTCTCTTCAAAAGTATCTGCATCTAAGAATTTAATAAGTCTCTTATCTGCACTTTCTTCTGAATCAACAGACTCTATATTATCAGTATTCAAAGTATCATTTATAATTATATCGTCTGTAAGATTAATACTTTCTTTTATGCCGGCATCTACATTCTGATTAGATTTTATCTCATTATCAACTAATTCAAAACGATATTTCTGTTTAATATCCGGATATTTCTGTCTGTCCACTTCACTAAGGAACATATCATATGGTCTTGCATGAACTGCATAATCTCCATATAATTTCTGGTATATTACCAGTTTCTCACCACTTTCTGAATGAATGGCAACTGTAACTATCTGATATAAATTCCCTTTGAAATGCCTATATATCTGTCCCGGATATATAACCCTTTCTGCTTCTTTCATCTATTAACACATTCCTTCTAAAGTTTCACGAATTGCCTTAATGAAGTTCTCGCTGTTAAGAACTGTTGGATTCTCTATTGTAGTTATAAGAGCTAAGTCCTTAGTCATCTTTCCATCTTCAATAGTCTTAATACAAGCCTTCTCAAGCTTATCAGCGAATTCCATTAACTCTTTATTGCCATCTAATTCGCCACGTTTTCTAAGAGCACCTGTCCATGCAAATATAGTTGCTACTGAGTTTGTAGATGTCTCTTCGCCTTTAAGATGTTTGTAATAATGTCTCTGTACTGTACCATGTGCAGCTTCATATTCATAATATCCATCAGGAGATACTAAAACCGAAGTCATCATTGCAAGTGAACCAAATGCTGATGATACCATATCACTCATAACATCACCATCATAATTCTTACATGCCCAGATGTAACCACCCTCAGACTTCATTACTCTTGCTACCGCATCATCTATTAATGTATAGAAATATGTAATTCCTGCTTCATTAAATTTGTCAGCATATTCTGCTTCAAATATTTCATTGAAAATATCCTTAAATGTATGGTCATATTTCTTAGAAATTGTATCCTTTGTAGCAAACCATAAGTCCTGTTTAGTTGCAAGTGCATATGTGAAACAGCTTCTTGCAAAACTTTCAATAGAATCATTTAAGTTATGCTGTCCCTGAATAACGCCTGCACCTTTGAAATTATGTATTAATTCTCTTGTCTCATTACCATTTTCATCAGTAAATACTAATTCAGCTTTACCAGCACCAGGTACTTTCATCTCTGTTGCCTTATATACATCACCATAAGCATGTCTTGCAATTGTAATAGGCTTCTTCCAGTTCTTAACGCATGGCTCAATACCTTTTACTATAATTGGTGCTCTGAATACAGTTCCGTCAAGAATTGCTCTGATTGTTCCGTTTGGACTCTTCCACATTTCTTTAAGATTATATTCGTCCATTCTTGCTGCATTTGGTGTAATTGTAGCACATTTAACAGCTACACCATATTTCTTTGTTGCTTCTGCTGATTCAACTGTAACCTTGTCATCTGTTTCATTTCTGTGTTCAAGTCCAAGGTCATAGTACTCTGTATTTAATTCAATAAAAGGGCTAAGTAACTCCTCTTTAATCATTTTCCAGAGGATTCTTGTCATTTCGTCCCCGTCCATCTCAACTAATGGTGTTGTCATCTTAATTTTAGACATCGTTGTACCTCCAATTTATAAATTAATAATCGTATTATACTTTAATGATTTCCATCTGTAAAGTTTTTAAGCCATAATTCTTATTCAACTTAACTTACAGTATTTTCTCATTTAACATATTTTCAGAATATTTTACATAGTGATTTTATAATTTTATCCTTTATCTTATAACCTTATCAGGTAATTCTTTCTGCAGAATTACTGCCATCTGCTGGAATTTAATTGGTTTTAATAAAATTAGCTCTACATTATTCTCATTCAGACCTTTTTGGAATTCTTCCATAGTGTTAGCGGTAAGTCCAATAATAAACTGCTTCTTTCCTCTTTCGTTTAAATTTCTTATTCTTCTTACAGTTTCAATACCATCAATTCCTGGCGGCAGTAAATAATCCATAAAGACAAGGTCATATTCATTTACCATAAATTTATCAATTGCCTCTTCACCACTCTTAGCTATATCTACATCAATATCAAATCTTTTTAACATCTGCTCTAAAACATAATTATTTATTTCATTATCATCTACTATCAGGACTTTCGTCTCTTTCATTGTAAATGCTTCCGTAAATAATTTAAAATTTGACATATGCATATTCATATGAAGCAATATAAATCTCTCTTTTATTTCTTCTATCTGTTTCTTCAAAATATCTATATTATCTCTCAATGATTCTATACATTGAACGCTCTCGATATCTTTATCACTGTGTTTTTCTATTTTCTCAACGAGTTTATTCATAAATTTCAAAGAACTTATAGTACTGTTTGTAAATTCGAAGAATTCATTTTTTTCTACATTACACACATCGATGCCTCCATTTAATTTTTAATGTATTCATAAACACATATATAAAAACCACAAAACTATATTTATATATTATAACTGGGTCAATTACATTTTTCTATGTTTTTTTATTAATTTACGACATTTTCGTTCGACATAAACTGACATTTTAAGAAGATTTTATATTATTTTATTTATGAACGATTACTATTAAACATTTTACCTTAGAGATATATTATTTACCAGACCTCGTCAGTGCAATCTTTAAAAATATTATTTCCATATAATATAGTAAAAATGTACAGAATAATATATTTATATCCGCCATATATGGCAAATTGACGTTTTTTCTCTATTTTTCTTGAAATTTTTTAATATTGTGTTAAACTTGTTAAGATATGCGTTTTAACGTGTAAATTTTATCCTATTTTCCATATACTTACAAAGTATGATAAAGCAGGTTATTGTAAAATATATATTTTGCAGCACTAATTTTACATACAACTGATTATGGAGAAAACTAAGAAAGGAATGACAATTTTTTATGAAAATAAAAAGAGAAGATGTCAGAAATATTGCAATTATAGCCCATGTTGACCACGGTAAAACAACATTAGTTGACCAGTTATTAAAACAAAGCGGTACTTTCCGTGAAAATCAGGAAGTAGCCGAAAGAGTCATGGACTCAAATGATATTGAAAGAGAACGTGGTATTACTATTCTTTCAAAAAATACAGCTGTTAATTATAAAGGTATTAAAATTAATATTATTGATACTCCAGGACATGCAGACTTCGGCGGTGAGGTTGAGCGTGTACTTAAAATGGTTAATGGTGTTGTTTTAGTTGTTGATGCTTTTGAAGGTGCTATGCCTCAGACAAAATTCGTTCTTAAAAAAGCATTAGAACTTAACTTGCCTGTTATTGTATGTATAAATAAAATTGACAGACCTGAAGCGCGTCCTGCTGAAGTTATTGATGAAGTTCTTGAATTATTTATTGAACTTGATGCTTCTGATGAACAGCTTGACTGCCCATTCGTATATGCGTCTGCTAAATCAGGTTATACCATACTTGAATTAGACGATTCTCCAAAGAATATGGATCCATTATTTGAGACAATTATTAATTACATTCCTGCTCCAGAGGGAGATCCTGATGCTGATACACAGGTTCTTATAAGTACTATAGACTATAATGAGTATGTTGGGCGTATCGGTGTCGGTAAGGTTGATAATGGTAAATTAAAAGTTAATCAGGATGTTGTTATTGTTAACCATCATGATCCTGATTATAGAAAACGTGTTAAAATCAGTAAATTATATGAATTCGAAGGTCTTAACAAAGTTGAGGTTACAGAAGCTGCTGTTGGTTCTATCGTAGCAATTTCCGGTATTGCAGATATTCATATTGGAGATACAATATGTTCACCTGAGAATCCTGTAGCTATACCTTTCCAGAAGATATCAGAACCTACTATTTCTATGCAATTTAACGTTAATGACAGTCCACTTGCAGGTCTTGAAGGTAAATATGTAACATCAAGACATTTAAGAGACAGATTGTTCCGTGAGCTTAATACAGACGTAAGTCTTAGAGTTGAAGAAACAGATACAACTGAAAGCTACAAAGTATCGGGACGTGGAGAATTGCATTTATCAGTTCTTATTGAGAATATGAGACGTGAAGGTTATGAATTCTCTGTGAGTAAAGCCGAAGTTCTATATAAGACAGATGAAAATGGTAAAAGACTTGAACCAATGGAATTAGCTTACATTGATGTTCCTGAGGAATTCTCAGGTTCAATTATCCAGAAGTTAAGTGAACGTAAAGGTGAACTTCTTTCTATGTCTACTGCTAATGGCGGGTATACAAGACTTGAGTTCTCTATTCCTGCCAGAGGCTTAATCGGATATCGTGGAGAATTTATGACAGATACTAAAGGTAATGGTATCATTAATACAATATTTAACGGATATGGTCCTTATAAAGGTGATATCCAATATAGAAAACAGGGTTCATTAATAGCATTTGAAGCCGGTGAAGCTATAACTTACGGATTATATAATGCCCAGGAGCGTGGTACACTCTTCATTGGTCCTGGTGAAAAAGTGTACTCAGGTATGGTTGTTGGTCAAAATGGTAAAACTGATGATGTCGAAGTTAACGTATGTAAGAGAAAGCAGCTTACTAATACCCGTGCTTCAGGTTCAGATGATGCCCTTAAACTCTCACCAAAGAGAGATTTAAGTCTTGAGCAGTGCCTTGAATTCATTGATACTGACGAATTACTTGAAGTTACACCTAAGAGTTTAAGAATCCGAAAGAAAATCCTTGATCCTACTCTTAGAAAACGTGCTGCATTTAATAAGAAAAACTCTTAATTAATTTGTCATATATAAAATTTTATCGATATATAAAATCCTATAAAATAGAAAAACTTGCATACAGACGTTAATCAACAATCTGTATGCAAGTTTTTGTTTCATAGAATACTACATCCTCTGCTTTTGTTATATTCACTTTTCCTGCCGTTACTTCAATTACTTTTTTCGTAAATGCTTCATATTTCTCACTGTCACACACAATAATTATATTTACATTATCCGTATACAGTGTGTCCATAATATTAACTTTCTCATTTGCTGCAATATATTGAATCTTACCAAGTCCCGTATAATCTGTTATGATACTAAATTCCTTTCCCTGTTTCTTTTCTGCTATCACAGCATCTTCAAGTGCTTCTATACTTGCTTTCTGATAAGCTCGTACTAATCCTCCGGTTCCTAATAATACACCTCCAAAGTATCTGGTAACCACAATAACTGCATTAGTAAGTTCTCTTCCCGTAATTACATCTAATATGGGTTTTCCCGCTGTTCCTGACGGTTCCCCATCATCACTGAATCTCTGTATGCCGTCAACTACATATGCCATACAATTATGTCTTGCATCCCAATATTTCTTCTTAATTTCATTTATAAATGCTATTGCTTCTTCCTCACTTTTAACAGCTTTAACATTTGCAATAAACCTTGATTTCTTCTCGACTATTTCTCCTGTTCCATCTTTTATAATGATTCTTTCCAAAGTTTTTACCTCATCTGTCTTATATTTTTTCTCATATTTTTTAAATAATTATTTTGATGATTGTCAATTCACATCATCTTTTTTTACATTCTGATATAGTTTAAGACATATCATTAGCTTAATATAACTTATATATTATTTTTTTTCAATAAATTTGATTAAATCTTATATAAATGTTTAATAATACTATGTAACATATAACACAACTTTCAGTTTCCTGTAAATATGACATATTTATGTTATAAACAGAACTTAACTTACTTATATAATAAATATAACTTATGTAATAAATATTTAACTTTATTAAATACCTAAATTTTGGTATAATCATAATGGTTTTTAACATTTCTAGAAAAGAGGTTTTTTAATGAATTTTGGATATAAAGAAGTTGCTGACAAACGCCGTAATCTGGCTTCTAAGAAGAATAAACGTGTAACTTCAATATTAATAACAGCTTTAAAATTTGTATTATATGCAATTGTACTCATTATAGTTGTAGTAGGTTTCACAGGATTAGGAATGATTAAAGGTATCATTGACAATGCACCTGATGTGTCAACATTGAATGTTACACCTACAGGATACTCTACCACTGTTTACGATAGTGATGGAAATATTACAACCACACTCCTTAAATCCGGTTCTAACAGACAGGAGGTCAGTATTGATGATATTCCTAAATGTCTGCAATATGCATTTATTGATATCGAAGATGAACGTTTTCTACAACATAATGGTATCGATGTAAAAGGTATTATCCGTGCCGGCTTTATGGCACTTACAACCGGAAGGCTTTCAGAAGGTGCAAGTACAATTACACAGCAGCTTCTAAAGAATAATGTTTTTGAAGATGGTGGTCGTGAATCTACTAATGCTGCCCTTTTCAAACGTAAGTTCCAGGAACAATATTTAGCACTTGAATTAGAAAAGACGACAACTAAAGCTTATATTCTTCAAAGTTATCTTAATACAATTAACTTAGGTTCTAACTGTCTTGGTGTTCAGTCCGCAGCTAAACGATATTTTAATAAAAATGCTTCTGAATTAAACATTTCAGAAAGTGCTGTTATAGCTGCAATAACACAGAACCCATCAATATATAATCCTGTAACTCATCCTGAAGATAATGCAAAACGTCGCAAAAAAGTTCTTGATAATATGAAGAAAAATGGACATATTACACAAAGTGAATATGATGAAGCGATGGCTGATGACGTATATTCAAGAATACAGTCAATCAACTTAGAGACATCTACCTCTTCTCCTTATTCATATTTCGTAGATGAATTAATAGATGAGATATTAAATGATCTTATGGAACAGAAAGGATATACGCAGACTCAGGCATATAATGTATTATACAGTGGCGGTTTAAGTATATATACCACACAAGATACAGCTATTCAGAATATCTGTGATGAAGAAATTAATAACTCTGCTAATTATCCAATGTCTATTTCGTATTCAATAAGCTGGGCATGGTCAGTTAAGAAAACTGATGGCACAATCCAGAATTATTCCGAGGTTGATTTAGATTACTATAACAGGGTACTTCTTGGGAATTCATCATTTAAACTGATATTTAAGTCTACTGAAGAATGCGATGCCCTTATAGCTGCATTTAAACAGGAGTATTTAAAAGAGGGTGAAACTGAAATCGATGAAAATCTTGAATATACAATTCAGCCTCAGACATCATTTACAGTTATGGATCAAAAAACAGGTTATGTTAAAGCCATTGTTGGTGGACGTGGCGAAAAAACACGAAGCCTTACTCTTAACAGAGCAACAAGTACAAAGAGACAGCCTGGCTCATGTTTTAAGGTACTTACATCATACGCGCCTGCGCTAGATACTGCTGGATATACTCTTGCTTCTACTATTGTCGATGAGCCATTTAATGATGTTAATGGTCGTCCGGTAAGTAACTGGTGGGGTTCTTCTTACAGAGGAACTTCTACTCTTCGTGAGGGTATCAGAGATTCCATGAACGTTGTTACTGTTAAGCTATTAACTGCTATAACTCCTCAACTAGGTTTTGATTATGTTGAAGACTTTGGTATTACCACTTTAATTTCTAATAAAACATTAGATGACGGAAGTGTCGTAAGTGACGTTAACCAGTCTCTTGCACTAGGTGGTATAACATATGGTGTCACTAACTTAGAATTATGTGCAGCATATGCAACTATTGCAAATGGTGGTGTATATACAGAACCAGTATTATATACAAAAGTTTTAGACCATAATGGCAAAGTTATCTTAGAGTCTAACCCATCTACACATACAGTAATTAAAGATTCTACAGCATGGCTTCTTACAAGTGCTATGGAAGATGTAGTTAAAAGTGGTACAGGTACACATTGTAAGGTTGATGGAATGTCGGTTGCCGGCAAAACAGGTACCTCAAGTAAAGATAACGACTTATGGTTCGCAGGATATACTCCATACCTGACAGCTACTATCTGGGCAGGTTATGATGAAAATGCACCATTAACAAACGGTGTATTCCACGAAGACATGTGGAGTAAAATTGTAACACGAATTGATGATGTTAAAGGTTATAAAGAAGATATCGGTTTCCCAGCTCCTGAATCAGTTCAATCTGCTACAATATGTAAGTCATCAGGCCAATTAGCAATTGAGGGTGTGTGTCCTTCTACTACAGAATATTTTTCAAAAGGTTCTATTCCAAAAGACCAGTGTAATATTCATTCGAGACAGATACCAAGCACTGCTGCAGCTTCAGAGAATGGTGGTACTAATAACGTTAATCCGGCTACTGGTAATGCGAATAGCAATGCCTCTTCAACCGGCAATTAATTTTGTATATTATACTTATACTATTCAGCCAATTGTTTGTATATGATATACACTTTCATATTCCTTTATCTAAAGTGAATAAATGCCTTTCTCTTCAAAGGCTATTACGGTGCAGTTTCATATATAATAATAAAAGAAAGAATTTCAAAATTAACTATAATCTTGAAATTCTTTCTTTTTACTTTATTTATATGAGTATCAGTATCTCTTCTCCCTTATTAACCTTTCCAAACTTTTCTATAATTACATCTGTATATTCATCGCTATTAGTTATTATCATAGGTGTACTTATTGAATATCCCTCATTTTCTAGCATTTCTATGTCGAATTCTAACAATATTTCACCTTTGCTAACTTTTTCTCCTTGTGATTTCTTTTTTTCAAAACCCTTACCATCTAATTTAACAGTGTCTGCACCTATATGTATTAATATCTCTGAACCTTCTATACTATGTATACCTATTGCGTGTCCTGTTGAAAAAAATGATGTAATTATTCCATCACACGGTGCATAAATCTTGCCATCATCAGGAACAATTACAATCCCTGTTCCTAATATTTCCGATGAAAACACTTCATCCTCTGCTTCTGTAATGTCTTTAACTACTCCGTCGCAAGGTGCAACTAATGTCTCTATTACAGCTTTTTCTAAAGCATTACTAAACAACTTTTCAGTAGCATCAGCAGAAGATTTAACTTCTGTAATATTTGCTTCTGTAATATTTTTCAGCTTACCTTTCATATCCGAAGCTTTACATACAGCATCATATACCGAAATCACATCCTTACCTATAACTATCTGGTATTGACTACCCGATTTTATGACGGTTACTATCCCATATGTAGATTTTAGAACATCTGTATTGGCTTTTGACTCATCTTTTAATTCAAATCTTAGTCTTGTAATACAATGTGTTATGCTTATGATATTATCTCTTCCTCCAACATTTCTAACTATTATTTCTGCCAAATCGTCATACAGACCCGCCATAAATATCACCTCTGTTTTATATATTTCATATCTATAAATTTATTCATCATAACTGTTTTCATCTTCTAAGACATATTTAACTATTACTTTGTTTCCATCAACTTTAATCGATATCCACATATAACCATCAAGATATTTGTCATATCTATATTTCTTGCTGACTCTGATTTCATCATTATTGTTATATCTAAGCGTATAACCATAATTTTCAACCATATAACTACTATAATTTAAGGCATACGATAGTGCAGATTCAGTATCTCCATCATATTTATATGTATATGTTCTGCCTAAGATTTCCTCTTTCTCTTTAGCTAATTCTAAATCAGACACTATATCTGTTATCTTAGGTAAATCAGTAATATCACCTGCTACCTGGTTGAGATATTTATCACTATTTGCCATAAGTATTAATCCCTCCCTGTTCCTTATAAATGTAAAGCCAACTACAAATATTATACATATTAAGTAAGCTGATATCATCTGTAGGCGAAGTTTTTTGAATGGATCAATATATTTCTTATTACCTATATATACCTCAGTATGCTCTTCAATTTCTGATAACGTATTATCTTCTGTATTTGAATAATATCTGTCAATTATCCAGTCATAATCTGCATAATTCAGTCGTGTACTACAATATTCACATACACCACCATTTAAGATATTGATACTCGAACCACAATTTCCACATGAGATTAATCTGATAGCACCAAAATCTTTTTCTGTGATATCAGATTTTTTACTGAGATATATGACAATTTTCTCGCCTTCTTCATGTATTTTATTATTTATCATCTTAGATATCTGCATAATACAGCTTAATTTAATTATATCTTTACCTTGAACAGATTTATAGTCTTCAAATTTAACCTTATATAAGCTACATTCTATAATATCCTGATATTTTTCAATTATTTTATCTACAGGAACGCTTGCAAATGCACTTACTTCTTCTACATTCTCAGCAAAATGAATATTTCTTAGCTTATATTCTAAATTCTGTATGAATTTTTCAGGTACAAAACCATTGATATTCTTAAGTCTGTAATATACTTCATTCTTCTCTATAACTTCATTCTTCCTGATTTTGTTTACTACAACAGCTATCAATACAAATACTATTATAAGTCCTATAAATACCTTGATAAATATTGGAAATCCCGTAATAAGCGAAGCAAATATTATAGTTGCATTCGTATTATAATTACCCGGTTTATAATTAACCTGATTAATTATTACAACAATAAATGAAACGACCATAGCTATAATCATTACAATTCCTGCAATAATCGCACCTAATGAGCATCTTGTACTTATATTTTGTACTTTTCTTTTTTCGTCATCACTTACTACAAATGAAGAGACCTTTTCTTCGAAATCTTCTACCTGAAATCTGGAATTACAGTAATCACAACCATTTATGTAACTTGAAATATCACCCATATTACCACAATTAGGGCAGGCAACCATATTATTTTCACCTCTTGCCTTTATGACATTACCAATCCACATCTTTTTTCCTTTGTGGTCATATATAGTTCTTCCGTCTTTCTTAAATGATTTCTCTTCAATTATATTATCTTTATATGTACCTATAATATTTTTACCATCATTAACTACCGAAATTGTGTTAATTCTGTTACCTTTTTCTTCGCTAAATCGTATATCAACATCTAAACCTTTATTGTTGAGACGCTTTTTGCTCAAATACATACTCTGCCAAAAAGGTTGTGTTGTATCCTTAGCTAACTGCTCATCATCAATCTTTCCTGACATAAAGTCAGAATAAGTTTTCGTAAAATCTTCAATTTTACCTAACATTTCGTTGTCACTCATATTATTCTCCATTCCTTCTTTACTATTTATCAATCGTCGGAATCATCATCCCTTTTACTGTCTTCATAATCTCTTTTTTCATCAGCTACAAATTTAACAATTGTTTCATCATTTTTCTGTTCAACTGTAACTGTTATATATGCCTTGACATATTTATCAAGTTCATATAATTTTACAACTGATTTCATATTTCCTTCATTGGTATCTTTTTTATATCCATATTCATTTAATAATTTATCTAAATATTCATCACTCATATATGTATCTGTATTAGAATATGTATATGTCCTTTCGAAGTCATCATACTTTTCATCCTTTAGTTCAATATCCGGATAAATATCTGATAATGCAGGTAATTCATCATATTTATCTTCTAATATCTGAATGTATTTATCTTCATTGAGCAAAAACATTATTGTACTTTTATTAACCAGAAATACTGCTCCTAAGCCAATAATTACAGCGGCAATAAATCCTGCTATCATTTCAATTTTAATTTTCTTAAATGGATCTTTATATTTTCTCCTGCCTACTGCTACGTCATCTGTGGCTTTTACTTCTCTTATATGTTTTTCATTAATATTAGAATAATATTTATCAATAATCCAGTCATAATTCTCATAATCTAACTTTTTGCCACAGTAGTCACATCTGCCACCATTTAACATATTAATACTTGAGCCACAGCTGGGACAAGTATATAACCTGAGTGTCTCAAAATTCTGTTCAGGCACATCCGTTTTCTTACTAAGTTCTAAAGTAACTTTCTCGCTTTCTTCTTTAACTCTGCCATTCTTGAGTCTTGACACTAACATAATGCAGCTAAAATTCATAATATATCTGCCATCAACTTCTGATATATGTTCAAATGTTGCCTTATAAAGACTACATTCTATGACATCTTTATAGCTTTCTACTAATTTATCAGGTATAAAGCTTACAAATGCACTTATTTCTTCTGAATTTTCTGCAAAATGAATATTTCTCAACTTATATTCAAGATTCTGAATAAATTTTTCTCTGTTTATTCCTTTAACACTTTTTACAGCATAATATCCTGAATTAACTTCTATTCTCTCAGATTGTTGTGCAAATGCCGCACGTAGAATAATTATTCCTAGTACAATAAGAACAACTATAAATAATGGTATAAATACAGGTAACACCAACATCGGCACTACAAACATAAGGCCAAAAACAAAACTGACTCTGTCAGGATTAATCATTGTCTGTATTATCATTGCAAAAATCGAGAATACAAATGCAGCCGCTAATACCGCACCGGTTGCAAATGATCCTATGAAGAATCTTTTTCCGATAGTCTTTACTTTTTCTTTATTATCTTCTGTAATCATATATGAGGAAATTTTTTCTTCTAAATCTTCTACCTGAAACCTTGAATTGCAATAATCACAACCATTTATGTAACTTGATATTTCGCCCATATTACCACAGTTAGGACAAGCTACCATATTTCCCTCCTGCTTTGGTTTAATTACACTTCCTATACATACCTTTTTACCTTTGTAATTATATATTTTTCTGCCATTTCTTCTTAAAATTTTCTCTTCAATAACCGGCTCTCTGTATATTCCAACAATACATCTGTCTGTTAAATCAGTTGAAATATTATCAATCCCTATAGTTGTTTCAGAAGTTACTTTTATATCTTCCTCTATGTCATTACTTTCTAATCTTTTTTTACTAAGATACATACTCTGCCAGAATGGCTGAGTTGTATCTTTAGCTAACTCTTCATCATCAATATTGCCCATCATGAAATCAGAATAGGTCTTTTTAAATCCGTCTAGCTTACTTTTCATTTCTTCATTACTCATTTTATTCCTCACTTAATCTCATTATATTTTAACATTTTTCTTCTGTTTATTTATATAGATTATGAAAAATGTAACATTAATCAATATTCCAAATACTGTTGCTGATGGTGCAGCTAAACCAATATGCATAAGACTTGCATTCTTCCTGATACTCATAAAATATGACATGGGAAGTCTTACTAAAAATGTCTGAGCAATTCCCTGACACATTACAAATACCGTATTACTGTGTCCGTTAAAATAGCCGATAAAGCTGAATAATACTGACGTAACCACTGCCTCTGGCGCAAAACCTTTAAGGTATCCTGCCGCTTTTTCTACAACTGCTGCATCATTTGTAAATATTGAAGCTAATATATCTCCTCTTAAAAATGCAAAAATTGCAATAAATATACCTATCACAGCACCTGTACACATTCCCGTAACCATAGCCTGTCTTGCTCTCTTTTCCTTTCCTGCGCCAACATTTTGTGCTACGAAAGCTGACATTGACTGCATTAATGAACTTGGAACTAACATAATGAAACTTACTATTTTATTCGCCACACCATAACCTGATGATGCATCAATCCCAAGCTTATTAATAAATGCACACAATGCTAAGAAAGAAAACTGTGTAAGCACCTCTTGAAATGCTATTGGTGCACCGAGAATAACGAATGTTTTAATCTCAGGGTTAAAGCAGATATCCTCTCTTCTCATCGTAAACGGTAATTTCTGTTTTCGTATTATTATAAGTGATAAGATAACGCTTACTGCCTGTGCTAAAACAGTAGCAAGTGCTGCACCTGCTACATTCATATTAAAGCCTGCTACAAACACTAAGTCACCTACTATATTAGTCACACATGCTATTGATACGAAAATCAATGGAAGTTTTGCATTGCCCATTCCCCTGAAAATACTGCTTATAACATTATAGGCAATTATGAAGAATATCCCACCACCACAGATTCTTACATATTGCACTGTCAAATCTACAGCTTCCTGTGGTGCCTGCATAAGATTAGCAAGACCTTTAGCAAAGACTAACATAAATATTGCAATTATTACCGAAAGAACTGCAAACAGACAGATTGCGCCACCTATTACCCTGCCTATTTTATCTTCTCTTTTCTCACCTATATATCTGCCTATCAGAACAGTTATTCCCATAGATAATCCTGCTATTGTAAATATAACAAGATTAACTATATTACTTCCCGTCGATACTGCTGATATACCTGACTTAGTACCAAACCAGCCAACTATTAGTATATCTACAGCACCATACATAGCCTGTAGCACTAATGCACCTAATATCGGAAGCATAAATTTAATCATCTTTGGAAATATCTTTCCACATGTAAAATCTGCTGATTCCATACTCATTTTGAACCTCATTTCTTTACATATCTATCACATTTATTATTACATATATCACAACTACTGCAATTACCACAACCATTTTTATTTTTAATTATACTGTGGATTGCAAATATAAATGCGATACCTATTATCAAAATTACAACTATACTTGGTATATTCATGTATTTCCTCATTTCAGACAAATATCAGAAGTCCGCAAAAATATAAATTTCAATATTGTCTTTAAAACTTTATATTTCGCATATCTTCTGATAATTATTCAATACTTTTCTTTATAACAACATTCCTATAATATTAACAAATCCTGCTACAAGCCATGCAATTACACACTGACCTATAACTACGCATATGGCCCACTTACTTCCTAATTCTCTCTTTACTGAAGTTATTGCTGCCACACAAGGTGTATATAATAGTATAAATACAAGTAAAGTTACAGATGTTAATGGTGTTAAGAAGGTTGTAAGACTTGAAGCACTACTGCCAACTAGAACTGTCAACGTTGACACAACACTTTCTTTAGCCATAAAACCTGTAATAAGAGCTGTAGTAATCTTCCAGTTACCAAAACCAAGCGGTTTAAATACAGGCGCTATTAATCCTGCAAGCATTGCAAGTAAACTGTCCTTAGAATCTGTCACCACATTAATTCTTGAATCAAACGTCTGCAAGAACCATATTATAATTGTGGCAACAAATATTACCGTAAATGCCCTTGTTATAAAATCCTTCGCTTTCTCCCAGAGAAGCTGAATTACATTTTTAGTTCCCGGCATACGGTAATTAGGCAATTCCATAACGAAAGGTACCGGTTCGCCCCTGAAAAATGTTTCACCCATTATAAGTGCAAAAATTAATCCTATTATTATTCCTGTAAAATATAATGCAATCATAACCAATGTTGCATACTTAGGAAAAAATGCTGCCGATAAAAATGCATATATTGGCAATTTTGCTGAACAACTCATAAAAGGAGTTAATAAAATTGTCATCTTCCTGTCTCTCTCAGATGGCAGTGTTCTACTCGCCATAACTCCAGGAACTGTACAGCCAAAACCTATTAACATAGGTACAATACTTCTTCCTGATAAGCCTATTTTTCTTAATAATTTATCCATGACAAAAGCAACTCTTGCCATATATCCACTGTCTTCTAATATTGATAAAAAGAAGAACAACGTTACTATTGTAGGCATAAAACTTAGTACACTTCCGACACCTTTAAAGATTCCATCTATTACTAATGAATGTACAACCGGATTGATTCCATAAACTGTAAGTCCTCTGTCGATAAGCCTCGTCAAACTATCTATTCCCATTTCTAATACATTTGAAAGAAATTTACCAATAACTCCAAAAGTCATATAGAATACAAATGCCATAATTATAGCAAACGAAGGAATAGCTGTATATTTTCCTGTCAGAATTTTATCAATTTTTACACTTCTTATATGTTCTTTGCTTTCTTTTGGTTTAACTACACAATTGTCACATACATCGCTGATAAACTTAAATCGCATATCTGCTATTGCTGCTGCCTGATCCATACCACTTTCATCTTCCATCTGTTTAATGATATGCTCTAACATTTCCTTCTCATTTTTATCAAGACCTAATTTGTCAATAATAAGTTTATCGCCTTCTGCAACTTTACTCGCCGCAAATCTAATAGGTATTCCTTGTTTCTTTGCATGGTCTTCTATCAGATGCATTATCGCATGGAGGCATCTGTGAACTGCACCATCATTATCATCCGGACTACAGAAATCTAGTCGTCCAGGTTTTTCCTGATATCTTGCAACATGTAATGCATGATCTACAAGTTCGGCAATACCCTCATTCTTAGCAGCTGATATTGGAATTACAGGTATTCCAAGCATATTCTCCATTTCATTAACTCTTACAGAGCCACCATTTTGTCTGACTTCATCCATCATATTCAGGGCCAATACCATAGGAATATTTAATTCCATAAGCTGCATCGTAAGATAAAGATTACGTTCAATATTTGTTGCATCAACAATATTTATGATTCCTTTCGGTTTGTTATCTAAAAGAAACTGTCTCGTAACCACTTCTTCACTCGTATATGGCGACATAGAATATATTCCTGGAAGATCTGTTACAAGTGTATTACTGAAATTCTTAATAATACCATCTTTTCTGTCAACCGTAACTCCTGGAAAGTTACCAACGTGCTGATTAGAACCTGTAAGTTGATTGAACAATGTCGTCTTACCACAGTTCTGATTTCCTGCAAGTGCAAATGTAAGTATTTCACTCTGTGGGACTTCTTCACCTGAAGATTTTGTATGATAAATACCACCTTCTCCAAGTCCTGGATGTAGAAGTTTCTTTTGATTTTTTACTGTCTTTTTCTCTTCTACATCATTGTGTACAGATTTTATCTCTATTTTTTCGGCATCTGCCAGCCTCAGAGTCAGCTCATATCCGTGTATTCTTAATTCAACCGGGTCTCCCATCGGAGCAAATTTAATTACTGTAACTTCTGTTCCCGGAATTACACCCATATCCAAAAAATGTTGTCTTAACTCACCTTCACCACCAACACTGTGTATTATCGCACTTTTCCCGATTTCTAAGTCTTTTAAAGTCATAAATCTATACCATGTCTTTCTTTGATTTTATCTAGCCAATTTAAGTTATTTTTTGTCTGCTTTTTCTACAGTCTTCTTAATTTTATCCTGAATGTTTTTCTTAGCTTCAGCTAATATCCCTTCTTCTTTCTCGAAATAATTCTTCAGACTCTCTGCAAATGGAATTGTCTCAGAACGGAAAGCAAAAATGAATTTTCTCTTCTCTTTCTGTTCTTCATTCTTCTCACGTATACTTTCTTTAAGCATTTCATAACGTACAACAATATCATTTTCAACGGCAAACTGCTTGATTCTTGATGTAATATTCATTGAATACCAGAAGTCTAAAACAAATACACCATAGAAGAAACCCATTACAAATGAGAATGCTAAATGATTTGATAACCAGAAAAGTGATTTCAAAATATTTGGATGTATCAGAAAATAATATATTGCACTTAAAACAGCCCAGAAAAATGAATATTTAGGGCAGATAACACCCTGGATGTTACCCCACTGGTTATCATAATCCCATAACTTAATCTTCATTCTCTTAATAAATATAATACCTGCAATATACTCAATAATAGTTACTACAACTGCCATTATTATAAACAGGACAATCTTTTGCAGAATTACATTACTTATAAATGTTACCTTTATCTGAGCAAGCAGATACAAAGCACACAGACTGAATCCATACAATGGAAGATACGGACCTGTTAAGAAGCCTGGATTAATCCACTTTCTTTCAGGATTAGCTCCCGAGAAAAATCTTCTATATATAACTTCAAGGCACCACCCAAACAGGCTTCCTATAAAAAATAAAAATGCCAAAACTAAAAATATATTCATTCACTTCTTCTCCTCTGTTGAATTAATTTGTTTATTTTAGGTAACTTTCCTTTCCACTCGTCAGGATAGTCTACCTTTATTATATTTCTCATTCCCTCATTTAGCAATAGGGCTACTGTATTCTTAACAGCTTTTTTTAATTCTGCATCAAGCTTATCATATGTTTTAATCATCGCAGTAAAAGCTTTCCATCTGCTATCCCTGATATCTGTAAGCGTCTTATATTCATTCGTACTTAGAACTTCAAATAAAGTATTAGTAAATTCTCTTCTTCTCTCAACCGATATCCCATTAAGAAAGTTCTTAATCGTCTTATCAGCTATAACACTTTCTCTTGTTACTTTCTTAAGATGAATGAATTTAGGCCCTTTTACCTCCCAGCTAAATCCATCATGCTGCATTATACCTTTCTGGTTACTTCTAAGTACCGTATAATTCTCTTCATGCTCTAATAACATTCCGATAACTGAAGACTGTGGAACTAAGGTAATTATTCTGTCTGATATCTCCATATAATTCTTAGTTTCTAAAATAGTCTCTTTAAAACCCGGACCGTCATTATTATATATATTTATGATTCTTGCTTTATTTCTTGCCTTGGCATATGCAGCAGAATATACAGCAAGATTACCACCTTTAGAATGGCCTCCTAAGTATAATTTATGATGCATATAATTATCAGCGACTTTATTAAAATATTTCAATGCTTCTTTCTGCGATGGAACTACATCCATAACACTCATCATAAAATCTTCTTTCCAGCCAATTAATGTATCATCCGTTCCCCTGAATGATATGAATAGAGTCTTATTACCAATATCAAGGGTAATTGCCGAAAACTGCATTTCCTTTAAAGTGTCAGTTTTCTTTACATAATATAAGAGCCTTATCTCTCCATATCTCTTACTTTCGGCCATTAGTTTTAACATCTTATAGAAATTCTCATCTGTTAAATCTCCAGTATTATGTTCTAAATCTCTTTCTTCATTAAAATATATTTCGGCTGCTTTGTATAAAGGTATCTCTTTATCACCATCACCAGCCACTATTCCCTCAAAATTCAAATACGATAACTCTGACAGAATCAGATTATCCACTTCATTAAATGGTGCGGTCTCAAAACTTAAATCTCCCCGCCAAATAATATAATCTATAATATTTGCCATTTCATACCAACCTCCATTCTGCAGGCATTTATGCCGGAGTAATCGTGAGCAAAATTTCAGATTTTGCTCTGCGATAAAGGCTATTTGCTTTGAAGCAAAAGTAAATAGCTGTGTAAAAAATAATCGCATCAGCATTATTTTTTACACTATCCATACATACTATTTTGTATATTCTGGTCTCTTTAATTCTATTGTCGCCATAATTATTGCTGCTAATCCCGCCATACAGTCTGCTACAGGTCCTGCATACATTATACCATCTATTCCCATTATAAGCGGCATAATAAGTATTAATGGCAGCAGGAATATAATCTGTCTTGTAAGGGATAAGAATATACCCTGTTTAGGTTTACCAATTGCTGTCAGGAAATTAGAAGTAATTGGCTGCATACAGTTTATGAATGTAAAGAACAAAAATATTCTAAAATAACTTATTGCAAAATCGAAATATTCCTTTGTTCCATTACCAAATATACCTGTAATCTGTCTTGGAAAAAATTGAAATGCCAGGAATGCAATTACTGCCAATCCAGTTCCTACAGATATAGCCTTCAGATACGCCTCTTTAACACGTTTATACTTGCCCGCACCATAATTATAGCTTACAATTGGTTGTAATCCTTGTGATATTCCAATGATAAATGCCATAAATACCTGATTTATCTTAGTTATGATTCCAACACACGCTATTGGTATCGATTCACCATATACTGAACGACTTCCATAATATTTAAGTGACTTATTCATTACAATCTGAACAACCATCATTGCCAGCTGGTTACTAAAAGGTGCTGCACCAAGGGCTGCAATTTTAGAAACATATTTTCTCTTTGGTAATAAATGCCTCTTCTCTAATGCCATTGTCTTGCAATGTCTTAAATATATAATTACCATTATAGCTGAAACAATCTGTCCTATAACTGTAGCAACTGCCGCTCCTGCCATCTTAAAGTCCATAACTGATACAAATAATGCATCTAAAATTGTATTAATAACCGCACCTGTAAGATTGCATAGCATAGTAAATCTAGGACTTCCATCAGCTCTTATAAGGTGTCCGCCACCTGTTGCAAGTATCAGAAATGGAAAACCAATTGCTGTAATTCTTGTATAAGTCTTGGCATACCCTAAAACATTTACAGGTGAACCGAAGAATTTTAATAATGGCTCTAAGAATATTAATATAATAAAACTTAGCACTATTCCGCATAAGAACAACATTACTGCCGAATTACCCATATAGTAGACTGCTTCTTCTTTTTTACCCTTACCCATTGATAAGTTAACCTGTGAGGCACCACCAATTCCAAATAACAATGCAATCGCTACACACATTATTGAAAATGGAAATGATATGTTAGTTGCTGCATTTCCTAATTCACCAACACTTCTTCCTATGAAAAACTGATCCACAATATTATATAATGAGCTAACAAGCATTGCAATTATACTTGGTACCGCAAACTCAGATAATAATTTTGTAACTCTTTCCTCCCCCAGTGACTGTTTGTTTCTCATATGTATATCTCCAATCATAATCATTATTTCTCACCTTATATTTTATTAAAAATATATGCATTTGTAAAGTTTAAACATTTATAAGGCTATTCATACAAATTCATATATGCTATAATTGTATAGTTTATTAATACAGAATGTTCAATCTTTATATATGTCAATTACCTGTAATAGATAATAAAGTTTATAATGAATGTGTAAAGTCTGTGGTATTAATAAAGTTACAAGATTTATAATAAGAAATGAGGATTAGTATGCTTCCAATAGATTTTCAAACACGAATGAAAGAAATGTTAGATGCTGAATATGATGATTTCATGGCAAGTTATGATAAACCACGTTTTTATGCACTTAGAGTTAACACTTTAAAAGGTTCTGTTAAAGATTTTACTGACAGATTCAGATATGATTTTGTAAAAGTTCCATGGGCTGATACAGGTTTCTATTATACTGATGATATTAAACCCGGAAAACACCCTTATCACGAAGCCGGTGTCTATTATATTCAAGAGCCCAGTGCAATGTCTCCGGCAAGTTATCTTCCAATCACTCCCGGAGATATTGTATTAGATTTATGTGCTGCTCCCGGTGGAAAAAGTACTCAGATTGCAGCAAGACTTCAAAATGACGGATTGCTTATAAGTAATGAGATAAATTCTGCAAGAGCAAAAATCTTATCCGAAAACATCGAACGTATGGGCGTAAAAAATGCTATTGTCACAAATGAATCTTCTGACACATTAGCAAAGCATTTTCCTGAATATTTCGATAAAATTATGGTTGATGCTCCCTGCTCAGGTGAGGGAATGTTCCGTAAGAATTCAGATGCCTGCGATGAATGGAGTCTTGAAAATGTTGAATTATGTGCCGACAGACAGCTCGAAATTCTTAACAATGCCGCTTCAATGTTAAAACCCGGTGGACAAATGGCTTATTCTACCTGTACTTTCTCCTATGCCGAAAATGAGGGAACAATCGAGAATTTCCTTAAAGAGCATAATGATTTTAACATTGTACATATTAATAAAGCCTCTCAAATGTCTGATGGTTTTATTCCGGGAACTATAAGATTATGGCCGCATAAATTAAATGGCGAGGGACATTTCTTAACAATATTACAAAAAGTTGATAATACTGATACAGATATTGCTGATACTGCTTCTAATAAACACAATAAAAAAGTACGCCCTATCAAGGGACTTTCTCCAAAGGATTGCAAAGATTACCTTGAGTTTTGCAATAAATTTCTTAATGTTAATCCTGCTAAAACTTTAATTAAGTTTGGTGACCAGTTATATTCTCTCCCTGAATATGCACCATCACTTAATGGATTACGTGTTCTAAGATCGGGACTTCATCTTGGTACTTCGCTTAAAGGCAGATTTGAGCCATCACATTCTCTAGCTCTTGCACTTAAGCCCGATGAAGTAAAATACAGCTTTAATTTCACGCTGAACAATACTGACACTGATAATTCTTCTGCTTCTACCACCAAAACCATATATAACTATATTAACGGAGAAGCATTTGAAGTCCAGTTAGAACATAACGGCTGGTATCTTATTACCGTTGATGGATATAGCATTGGCTTTGGAAAATATTCAAATGGCACAATGAAGAATCATTATCCAAAGGGACTTAGGAAAAATTTGTTGAATTAATGATATAGTTGTTGTCCTTAGTCTTTTTCTTATTTTATTCATTTTATATTTTCTGAAATATTACAAATAAATTCTATTTCATTAAAAGCTATTTCATCAAAGGCTATCACATTTTCCCAATGTAATAGCCTTACAGTATTATAGTATCATTTAATTATATGTTCCTACAAGTATACTTTCATCACCGTCAGAGTCTTTTTCCCATATTTTAAAGTAGAAAACTCCTATATTATCACTATCGTTTTTATCTATCATACATCCTCCATAACTTATTGTATATTCTCTTCCAGTATCAGTTTTTATTCCAAAAATATATCCACCAAAATATCTATAAATCCATTCATAATATCTTCGTTCTCCACCTCCACAATTTCCGGTTATTTCTTTATATTCAACTATTTCGCCATCTATAAATTCATATATCTCGTCAATATTTCTATCTATCTTTCTACTATGATTCATTAACTCATTTTCTGAAAAAACTGACTTTATCTTTTCTTTATCTTTATTTTTTAATCCTTCATATATTTCCAAACCCATATCCCAGACTTGTTCATCAGGTGTTTTACTTTCGTTATTATCTGTCGATTCAGAAATTGTTGTTTTATTTTCACCTGTACACGCAAGCATAAAAATACTTACTAAAATTAATGTTATTGCTATCGTTGCTTTCTTTGGTGTTTTTCTTATTTTATTCATTTTCTATTCCTTTACATATTCTAAATAATTTCTATATTATTAGAAACTCTTTCATCAAAGGCTATCACATTTCTCAATGTAATAGCCTTACAACATTATGACATCACCTAATTATATGTTCCTACAAATATACTTTCATTGCTGTCAGAGTCTTTTTCTGATATCTCAAAGTAGAAAATTCCGATATTGTCACTATCTTTATCATCTATCAAACAGCCTCCATAATTTATCATATATTCTTTGCCAGTATCCGTTTGTATTAAATCTATATATCCATCATAAAATTTTTCAATCCATTCGTAATTTCTTACTTTTCCTCCTGCACCTCCTCCATATATACTTTTATAGTTAACTATTTCACCATCTATAAATTCAAATGCTTCGTCAATTCCTTTATCTATCTTCCTGTGATGTTTTAACATCTGATTTTCAGAGAAAACCGCCTCTATTCTGTCTTTATCTTTATTCTTTAATCCCTCATATATTTCTAATCCTATATTATTGATTTCTTCATTATCTAATTTTGTCTCTTTTTCGCTTTCAATTTCAGATGTTTTTGACTTATTTTCACCTGTACAAGCAAGCAGAAAAATACTTACTAAAATTAATGTTATTGTTATCGTTGCTTTCTTTGGTCTTTTTCTTATTTTATTCATTTTCTATTCCTCTACATATTCTAAATAAATTCTATATTATTAGCAACTCTTTCATCAAAGGCTATCACATTTCTCAATGTAATAGCCTTACAAAATTATAGTATAAATTAATCAACCGTTCCTACCAATATACTTTCATCACTTTCAGAGCCTTCTTCCCATATTATAAAGTGGGAAATTCCTATATTATCACTATCGTTTTTATCTACCATACATCCCCCATAACTTATTGTATATTCTCTTCCGGTATCAGTTTTTATTCCAAAAATATGTCCACCAAAATATCTATAAATCCATTCGTAATATCTTCGTTCTCCTCCTCCACAACTTCCGGTTATTTCTTTATATTCAACTATTTCACCATCTATAAATTCATATATCTCGTCAATGTTTCTATCTATCTTTCTACTATGATTCATCAATTGATTTTCTGAAAAAACTGACTTTATTCTGTCTTTATCTTTATTTTTCAATCCTTCATATATTTCTAAAGCCATATCCCATATTTGCTCATCAGTTGTTTTACTTTCGTTATTATCTGCTAATTCAGAAATTGTTGTTTTAATTTCACCTGTACACGCAAGTAGAAAAATACTTATAAAAATTAATGTTATTGTTATCGTTGCTTTCTTTCTCATTTCACATATTCCTCATTATACCATATTACATAAATACATTTGTTTATACTGTCAAAAACAAGATTTTCTTTCTCTATATCTTGATATTTTGTACTTTTAGCAAATGAATAATACAAATCATTATGTTCAGATAAATCTATTTTTCCTATAGTAACCATTTTATCCGGATCAGGTTCTGTATACTTTACATTAAAACCTGTAATCCACCATTGATTAACTATTGGTTTCCAGCTAAATACATTTTCTATATTACCTTTATCATAATAATTATATAAATATAGTTCCATTGGAACCTCATAATCTATGGCATCATATTGTTCTGTTCCAGAATATTTTCCCTTATATTTATATAATCCTATTTCTGCACCTGACTGAAGATTCCAATAATCACCTTTCCACATCCAAAGTGCATATTCCTTATCAGCAATATTTGTTTTTAATATTCCATGTTTCATATGTGATCCTATTCTAAAAATTTCATCATAAAACTCATTATATCCAAAATTTCTTTGCCATGTATCAGGCTGTGAATGGTATGCCATACGCTGATTATCATATACGAATCTTAAAACATATGCACCAAATTCTGCATTACCATCAGCTATATTTATTATAACTTTTATATCATCTTCAACTACATATTTCAATATTTATGGACCAACTTGCCCTGAACGGCAATTATAAAGCCCTGAACGACAATTTTTTATAATAAAAAGCTGTAATATTGAAAATTTAAACTTTCTAATATTACAGCTTTTTTCACTACACTATACTATTTATCTCTTAATCAACTTTAGGACAACCTGACAGACTCTTTTCTATCTCTTCATCTGTTGGTATATAGTCACTCATTAATCCATCATTATATTTCTGGTAAGCGACCATATCAAAATAACCTGTTCCGGTAAGTCCGAACACGATATTCTTAGCTTCTCCTGTCTCTTTGCATTTCAAAGCTTCATCTATCGCAACTTTTATTGCGTGACTGCTTTCAGGAGCAGGAAGTATACCCTCTACTTTTGCAAACTGCTCTGCTGCCTTAAATACTTCTGTCTGCTCAACGCTTCTTGCTTCAATTAATCCGTCATGATATAACTGTGAAACTGTTGAACTCATTCCATGATATCTTAATCCGCCTGCATGATTTGCTGATGGTATAAAGCCACTTCCTAATGTATACATTTTAGATAATGGACATACCTTTCCGGTATCACAATAATCATATACATATCTTCCTCTTGTAAGACTTGGACATGAAGCAGGTTCTACTGCAATTAATTTATAATCTGCCTCTCCTCTTAACATTTCACCTGCAAATGGTGAAATAAGTCCTCCAAGGTTAGAACCGCCACCTGCACATCCAATAATCATATCAGCTTTAATTCCATATTTATCTAATGCAGCCTTTGTCTCAAGTCCGATTATCGACTGGTGTAATAATACCTGTGACAATACAGAACCTAATACATATCTGTAACCATCCTGTGATGTAGCTGCTTCTACTGCCTCTGAAATAGCACAGCCAAGACTTCCTGTTGTTCCTGGGAATTCCTCATTTATTCTTCTTCCGACATCAGTAGTCATCGATGGTGATGGTGTTACTTTAGCACCATAAGTTCTCATAACCTCTCTTCTGAATGGTTTCTGTTCATAAGAGACTTTTACCATATATACCTGACAATCTAAATCAAAATATGCACAAGCCATAGAAAGTGCAGTTCCCCACTGTCCTGCTCCTGTCTCTGTAGTTACGCCCCTTAATCCCTGCTTCTTAGCATAATATGCCTGAGCTATTGCTGAATTAAGTTTGTGGCTTCCTGAGGTATTATTTCCCTCGAATTTATAATAAATATGTGCCGGTGTTCCTAACTTCTTCTCAAGACAATATGCTCTTACAAGTGGAGCTGGTCTGTACATTTTATAGAAATTTCTTATCTCTTCAGGGATATTAATATATGCTGTTGTATCATCAAGCTCCTGTTTAGCTAATTCCGTACAGAAAATTCCTGATAACTCATCAACTGTTACAGGTTTAAGTGTCGCAGGATTAAGTATGGGAGCTGGTTTATTCTTCATATCAGCACGCACATTATACCACTGCTTTGGCATCTCATTTTCCTCTAAATAAATCTTATAAGGTATCTCTTTACTCATTTTTAAATCCTCCATTTCCGTTGGTACTCCATACCTCTGAATATCTTCATAAGATATACGATACATAGTAGTTTAATGATAACATAATTGGTTGTTTTTTCATAGTTATTATTTAAGTAAATGCTAAATATTTATAAGTAACGAATTTTTCTTATTATCATAATCTAATTATATACTAAAAAAGGAGAGTATTATGTACAACAATTTTAACACCTATCAGACGAATGACAGACGTGAATGTCCTTGTGGTATGACATCCATGCAAAGACCACACGACAATTGTTCTGACCTGCCTGTCGCAATGGCTTATGTACCATGGCAATATTTCACACAGGTCTATGAATTGCCTATGGCTTTACAGGCAGGAACTATATTTCCTGAATTAAATAAACCATTCAGAGGTTCTAAAGGAGGTAAAAAGTGCGGATGCAGACAATGAATAGAAGTCAATTGTTACAATGGATTAATGAAGTCAGTTTTGCCGTAACTGATATCTCATTATATCTCGATACACACCCTGATGATAAAGATGCATTAGCATTCTTTATGAAATACAATGCCGAACGTCAGAAAGCCCTCAGATTATATAACAACCAATTTGGTCCGTTATTGTTAGATAATATAACAAATACTAATTTCTGGAACTGGGCAACTGACCCATGGCCATGGGAAGGAGAGTGTTAACTTATGTGGAATTATGAAAAACGACTTGAATATCCTATTAATATTAAACAGACTGATCCTAAAGCAGCAATGTATATAATCAGCCAATATGGAGGACCTGATGGAGAACTTAGTGCTTCAATGAGATACCTGTCTCAAAGATATACCATTCCTTATAGAGAGGTCGCTGGCTTATTGACTGATATAGGTACTGAAGAACTGGCTCATTTTGAAATGATTGCCACTATCGTTCATCAGCTCACAAGAAACCTGACTCCTGAAGAGATAAATAATTCAGGCTTTGGTAATTACTATATAGATCACACTCTTGCACTGTGGCCACAGGCTGCCGGAGGAATTCCATTTAACGCCTGCGAATTCCAGTCTAAGGGCGATCCTATAACAGACCTTACTGAGGATCTCGCTGCTGAACAGAAAGCCAGATCTACCTACGACAACATTCTACGTGTAATTAAAGATCCTGATGTAGTAGAACCAATCAAATTCCTGCGTGCCAGAGAAATCGTTCACTTCCAGCGTTTCGGTGAGGCACTTAGAATAGTCCAGGAACATTTAGACTCCAATAACTTCTACTTCTGCAATCCAGCAATTGATAAAGAATGTGGTACTGAATAATTTAGTTAAATATACCTTTGAATGCATTTACTAAATATATTATCTAAATACTATATCTAATATTCTTACTAAGATATTAGATAATTTTCTTAATTAGCTTTTCAAAAAATAGTTTTATCAAAAAGGCAACTTCTTAAGCTCATAATTTACTTAAGAAATTGCCTTTACTCTTTTTATTTATAACTCATTTTTATTTATAACTCAAACTATACACTGAATTTTGCAGCTTATATTCGTCTGTTAAAATAAATTTGACAGCTACAAATTTACTTAATGCAGATAATAATTATTTTACCTGATTAGCCTCATTTATATTTCCATTCATATAATCAGTTGCATTCTGAAGTGTTGTATTACTTATTGATTCTAATGCTTCTTCTGTCAGAAAGCCCTGATGTGATGTAACGATGACATTAGGAAATGATAACAGGCGTGCTACAACTGAATTATCTAAGATATCATCTGCCCTGTCCTCAAATACATTGTTAGTCTCTTCTTCATATACATCTAATGCCACACCGAAGAATTTCTTAGCTCTTATTCCCTGAATTAAATCATTTGTATCAACTAATGCGCCTCTTGATGTATTTACTAAAATCACATTATCTTTCATCTTAGCAATTGTGTCTTTGTTAATCATATGATAATTGTCCTCTGTTAATGGGCAATGCAATGATATCAGGTCACTTTCTGCTAGAACTTCATCAAATGACTTATATTCCACAAAATCAAGATTAGGATTAACATAGGCATCATAAGCAATTACTTTCATACCAAGACCTTGGCATATTCTGCACATTGCTGCTCCGATTTTACCTGTTCCGATAATTCCTGCTGTTTTACCGAAGAAATTAATGCCCGTAAGACCTGTAAGTGCGAAATTATTCTCTCTTACCTTAATATAGCTTTTATGAAGATGTCTGTTTACCGCAAGTGCTATTGTAATGGCAAATTCTGCTACTGCCTCAGGGGAATAACCAGGAACTCTAAGTACTGTAATTCCATATTTATTAGCGGCTTCTACATCTACGTTATTAAAACCCGCACATCTAAGAAGCAATAATTTGATTCCAAATTCATTTAACTTCTCCAATACTTTTGCGCTGCAATCAGAGCTTACAAATGCACATACGGCATCATATCCTCTTGCAAGTGCTACTGTTGACCTTGATAAATCAGTATCTAAATATTCCACCTCTATATTACTAAATTTAACTAATTCCTTATCAAATGAATCTACATCATATTTCTTGGCATCGTAAAATAATATTCTCATCTCTTACCTCCATTTCCCGCATTTTGAATATATGCGTATAAACTGCTTATATCTATGTAGTATGTAAATATTTATAATAAATATACAAAATGTTAATTTTAAATCAGTAATTATTACTGTTTTTATTATAATAACATCTAGGAATATTTTCGTCAATAGTTTTTTCATAATTTTTGCATCTGACAGCATTAACTTGCACACGATACATCATAAATCAAGTATATCACAGATGGATACCCCATTTTAAGCATCTGGCAATGAGTAAACTCAAATAATAAAAAGAGAGTGGCTAATCTATACATCAACTAAATAACATATAGACTTAATTCACTCTCTTTATAATCTTAGCAATAATTACTATTTTATCCTAGAAACCCACTGCTGTATTTAATATTTCATTTAATGCATTTCCACTACTCGTATGGCATCTTACAACTTCAGCATTACATTTTTCAGCTTCTGTTATTGCACAATGAACCATTTTGTGAGATACAGTGTTTGTAAAAAGTATAATCAAATCCGGACTTCCTATCTTTGTACTAAGATTACCAGACATTTGTGTAAATACTTTAGCTTTACAATTATGCTCTTTACATATCTTTTTATATTGGCAGACCATACGGTCATGGCCACCTATTATAACTACACTCACTATAGACCTCCATTTTAAACTAATGCAGCCAATTGTTTACCTAGTTCTTCACATTCTGCAATTGCATCAGCATCAGGAGCTTCATTACAGATAAGTCCCTCACCATTTAATACTGTTGCTCCTGCAGCAGTCATTCTATCTTCCCAGTCTCTCATCCACTGACCATCACCCCAGCCGTATGAACCAAAAAGTGCAATTGTCTTACCATTTACGAAGCTCTCGATATCCTGTACGAATGGCTCCATTTCAGATTCTTCTAAAACTTCAGCTCCCATTGCTGGACACCCCATTGCAAATACCTTAGCATTCTTAACATCATCTACTGATGCGCTGCTTACGAATACCACATTAGCTTCTTTACCTGCATCTGTTATACCTTTTCCAATTGCCTCTGCCATTGCCTGTGTATTTCCTGACTGTGACCAGAATATTACTTCTACTTTGCTCATTTTTATGTCCTCCGTTTTATTTAAAATAATTTTTTATGTTGCATAAATGTCAATTATATCTGACATACTAAGCCCATTTGAAAGTAAATGAATCAATGTTTCTTCGGCGACTTTAAATTTATCAAATAATTTAACTTTGTCTTTCTGGTTCTCATAGACTTTCCAATATCCGGAATATAAAAAGTTCTTACCATTATTCTCTACAAAACCAACTACGTCTTCTACAGGATAACCAAGTAACAATCCCATTTCATGCGGAAAACTCTTATCGCCCTGTATATATGCTTCATATCTGAGACTAAATGTTCTAAGAATTTTATCAATCTGTAACGACTTATAGCCTGCTTTCATAAGTACATTTCTAACATTCTCATCTGACAGAAATTCTTCTAATTCATTTCGTCTGAATAGTAAAAATGTGGTTTTAGTTCTGGTCTGTATAAGTCTGTAATATGAAATCCCAGTACGATTTAGTATTCTTTTCACAACTTCCTCATTACCTTTTGAAATAATCAAAAGATTCGAAACCTTTAGTCCTGTTATGAGTGGTGCACATTGTAACGCAAGCTGGGTTTCAATATTTTCTAAATCCATTCCCTTGACTATCTCGTATATTTCCTGACTCATAATACCTCCATATTTTCATTTAGTTAGTTTTGTCTAACTGATGTTTATTCTAGCTAATTATTATTTATTCGTCAAGTAGTCTAAATGATAAGAACTCTCAAAACCATATTCGGTTATGAGAGTTCTTATCATTTAGCTTTTTGTTTAATTATTTACTTAACTAATTTTAAGTATACTTCAAATTATCCAACTATATTCAATATAAATATTTCTAATTAATTCAAAAGATTCTGCATACTCTTAATACTTATAAATAATGTTGACGTATTATGAAACAATGCTGATGTTGTAGGCTGTATAATACCACTAACACCTAATAATATAAGTCCGGTATTAAAACCTGCAATATTTCTGTAATTCTTACTTATTCTTTTCATTAAACTGTCACTTAACAGTTTAAGTGTAACAATATTATATAAATCATCAGAACCAATTGTTATATCTGCTATTTCTCTTGCTATCTCTGCTCCATCACTTATAGCGATACCTACGTCAGCAGCCGATAATGCCGGAGAATCATTTATACCATCTCCAATCATTATTACCTTTCTTGATTTAGCCTTTTCTTTTTCTACAAATTTTGCCTTATCTTCTGGAAGCACTTCTGAATAATATTCATCAACGCCAACCTTCTTAGCAATTACTTTGGCTGTTCTGTCACTGTCACCCGTCATCATTACGATTTTACTGATTCCTGCTCTTCTTAGCGAGTTAATAACTGCTTCTGCCTCTTCCCTTAATGGATCCTCGATACATATTACGGCAGCTAAACTGTCACCTATTGCAAGATATAGATGGGAATATTCATTTGGTAAATTTTTAAATAATTCTTCTTTACCTTCTGGAACAACACATTTTTCATCTTCGAATACAAAATGATAACTTCCAATAATAACCTTCTTATCATTTATCTTTGTTGAGATTCCATGTGCTACGACATATTCAACCTTAGAATGCATCTCTTCATGGTCAAGCTTCTTAGCTCTTGCTGCTTCTACAACCGCATTTGCTATTGAATGAGGGAAATGCTCTTCTAAGCATGCAGCTATTCTTAATAATTCATCTGTCTCATAGCCATTGAATGAAATAACCCTTGCTACAGTAGGTTTAGCCTTAGTAAGTGTTCCCGTCTTGTCGAATACTATAGTATCTGCATTAGCAACTGCTTCTAGGAATTTACCACCCTTGACAGTTATATTATGCATACTTGCTTCCCTGATTGCAGAAAGTACTGAAATAGGCATAGCTAACTTAAGTGCACATGAGAAATCAACCATCAATACGGACAATGCTTTTGTTACATTTCTGCTTAAGAGATATGTAATTCCCGTTCCTGCTAAAGTATACGGAACAAGCTTATCTGCTATATGTTCTGCCTTACTTTCAAGTGCAGATTTAAGTTTCTCCGATTCTTCAATCATCGTAACTATCTTCTCAAACTTACTTGAGCCACCTGTTTCTTTAACTTTAATGGTAATTTCTCCCTCTTCCACAACTGTTCCTGCATATACGTAACTGTTTTCACACTTTCGTACAGGTGCAGATTCGCCTGTAAGTGATGCCTGGTTAACCATAGCTTCACCGGCAGTTACCTGACCATCAAAAGGGATTATCTTACCCATTCTCACAACCACTTTGTCGCCGACTTTAATCTCAGAAGACGGAACTAACACTTCATTATCATTTTTAACCAACCATACTTTGCCAACATTTAAAGACATTGTTCTTGCTAAATCATCTACTGATTTCTTATGGGTCCATTCCTCTAAAATTTCACCGATTCCAAGTAAGAACATTACTGAACCTGCTGTTTCAAAATCACTTCTGATAACAGATACACCGATTGCAGTTGCATCTAATACTGGTACTTCAATCTTCCTATGCCATAAGCAATTAAGTCCTTTGCAAATATATTTAACAGACTTAACAGTTGTAACACACGCTCTTACAGGATATGGCAGAAACAATCTGCCTGCATATCTTAAAATTACTTTATTAACTAATTTTTCCTGATATTTAGCATTCAATTCTCTTCCTGAATTCTCAACTAATCCTGTAGGGACTTCCACTTCATCATATCTGAAGTGCTTAAGAAGTGTAACTATCTCTTCTCTGTCTCCTATATAATTAATTGTTGCATCAGAAGTTCTATCGTACACTTTTGCAAATGTGACATATTTATTATTATTCAGGTAAAAAGCTAATATATCTGCCTGTGCATAAGTCATCTTATTTTGAATTATATGTACCCTTATACGACCTTTTATTTCATGCTTAATAATAAATTTCAATGTTTAAACCTCTTAAGAAACACTATTCTGCTTCAGTCTGTGCAGTTTCTTCGTTTTCTTTTTCTGTTACATCTTCTGTTACATTTTCGGTTGTTTCATCTTCTACAACAGCTTCACTGGCAGCTCTTTCTTCGTTAATAATCTTTGCTTCTGCCAAAATATCCTCTGCATTCTCCTGGATATTAGTTGTAACTTTCATTACAGTTTCTTTAGCTCTTAAAACTGCTGCTGTACAATTAGTATAGAGCTTCTTAGCATCTTTACTTGAAAGAATCTTAATTCCTGCTGTACCAAATAATACGCCTGATGCAAATATTCCTGTCTTCTTTAAATCGATTTTTGATAATTTCTTTAACATAATAGTCCTCCATTCTGCAGATACAACATATTAGAATATTTCCAACTAATTCATATAATCAATCTTATATTATTCTATATTTTACTATTCTGCTAACAATATAATGTTTACAATGTAATTAAAGACCATCATCTGGTCTTTAATCGTTACATATTTTATAATATATTTTATCTTTTTTTTCAAGTTCTGTATGGCTCTATTTAATCAAATTTCACGCATTTTCCGCCCTGTTGATAAACTTTATCAACAGGGCGGTTGTTATAATACATTATACTTCTTTATTCTACATTTTTAAGTGCTTCGTCCATTGGAACATTCTTAATCTTTCTATATTGCAACATTGCTACAACAACATATGATATAATTCCAATTACAAACATCTGAGGATATATCTTAGGTTCAATATAAAACTTTAGCCAGCCTGTCAATGATGACATCATACTTCTATATAATATTCTTAATATATATGTTGATAATACCATACCGATAATCATTGAGATAACTATCACTATTGATGTTGACATAATATACAGACCTGCTATTTCCCTATTTTCATAACCTAATATCTTAACCATCGAGATAGATGTCGCATTCTTCTCAATTATGAGCTTAGTCAGAAGATAAATCAGAAGTACAAATAATATGATTGCAAATATATTGATTATGTTAAACATCTCTCCCATTGAAACTTTTAACTGTCTTGATACCTTAGTTAAATCATCTTCAGTAATCTTTGTAAGCACATAATTATCATCTATATCTGTTAACTCTTCATTCGAGAAATATCCGTTAAAGTATCCGTCCTGAACCTCAAATAATTCCCTATAATAATCCTCATTCATAAATACAGCTATAGATGATGGATATGTATAGATTCCTTTTATCCTAAATTCGTATTTTTCACCACTGTATTTATTATGTAATTTGAATTTATCACCCTTTTTAAGTAGATATTTATCAGCAAATGAATCAGAAATATATACTTCATCGCCACTTAACTTAAGGTCAATATATTTACTGTTTTCATTAATTCCATAGATACCAACTCCTTCATCGTTAAACTTCTTTGATGAAATATCAAGTGATGTATAACAATATTTTTCAGCCTCTCCATTTCCAGTTTCAACAGGTGCTTTCAGAACATATTGATATTTAGAAATCATATTATCAAGTGTTTCTTTCTGGAAATGTGTTAAAAGAGGACTCATTCCCATGCCAAATATCAATAATACATATGCAAATAATATTCCGACAAATAGCGTAGCATAACTTGGTATGTTCTGGAGTATTATTCTAAGTCTGAATCTCTGAAGAAACTTAAAATGTGGTAATCGTACTGCTTTCTTTTTCTTTGACTTAGATAAATCATGTCTTAAAAACTTAAGTGGTGATAGCTTAAGTTTTATAGAAATAAGCACCATATTTATTACAATCATTATAATTAAGGGTATTATTGTTGTCAGAATAAATGCTTCTGCATTCCATATTGTTTTATAAGTTGGCAGGCTGTAACTTCCATAATACATTGCTGCCATTATATTTTTAAATACTGTATAACCAAGTATATTACCGACTAGGGCAGCTATTAATGTTGTTATAACAGGTAATGATATGTAATGTCTTAACAATTCACCTCTTGTATATCCTGAAGCTCTTAGAGTGCCTATTACCGTAGATTCTTTAGTAATTGTATTATTAGTAGTTACTGCAAATACAAACGCTAAAATTGTTATAAGAATATATAGAAGCATAATCATCATTGCCTGATCGCTTCCCATATCTTCTCCGGTAAACTGTATTGCCTGGTTACCATATCTAGGTATGTATTTGACAATTTCAGCACTACTGTTTAATTCCTTCATAAATCCGTCTGATAACTTCTTTTCCTCTGTATCATTTGCCGGCTTATCATTATATATCCATGAGTAATCATAATGTACTTTTGCGTTGTCAAATACTTCATATCCATCTTCAGTAACAATTGCAACACCGAATTTAACCGCATCAAACATTACATCTCCATTATCAGAGAATAATGCACTGTAGTCTGATAAGGCTACAAGACCTGTAACCTCAAGCTTTCTTCCTGCTACTTCTATCTTATCACCTACAGATACCTTATTATTTTCAGCATACATTCTATCTATTGCAATTTCATCAACCTTTTTTGGCATCTTACCTTTCATAAGGCATACTTTATTAACTTCTTCTCTATTCTTAAAAATTCTGAGTGTGCTGTCAATTTCTCCATTCAGATTGTTATCTGTATCACACTCAATATAGTTATTATCATAAATTGTTACTCCATAGTTTTCTAATGAAGATATCAATTTATCATCAGCTTTTTCCATAAGCTCAAAGTTACCATCTTCAATATTATACTTATCAAAACTTTCATCATAAGCTTTTATCATGCTTGAATCTGCCACTAAGAATCCAGATATAAGACCGATTGTAATAGTCATAAATAAGAAAATAACTAAATATTTTCCGATTTCACTCACAAATTCTTTTGGCAGTCTTTTGCGTAATGGATTTTTCATCATATCTTTCCTTTCCAAAATTAAGTCTTTTCCTTAATTTATTTTCTTATTTCACTTATCACTATAGATTAATTACCAGTCAAGCTCGCTTGCTGATATCTTTTCTTCATTTATATAAGACTTACGAATCTGTCCATCTCTGAGTTTTACTACTCTGTCTGCCATATTTTTAATTGCATCATTATGTGTTACCATTATTACAGTTGTACCATACTTATGACTTACTTCCTCAATAAGTTTAAGTATCTCCTTCGAAGTGTTATAGTCTAATGCTCCGGTTGGTTCATCACATAACAAAATATCAGGATTTTTGACAATTGCACGGCCTATTGAAGTTCTCTGCTGCTGTCCACCGGACAACTGGTTAGGAAGTTTGTGTCTGTGTTCATACAGTCCTAATGTCTTAAGCAAATCATCAATATCTAAGGGATTATCACTAAGATATGCACCTACCTCTATATTCTCCTTAACATTAAGGTTAGGAATGAGATTGTACATCTGGAAAATATATCCTAAATGTTTACGTCTGTATTTAGTAAGAGTTTTCTCATCCATATCCTTTATCTTCTCACCATCTATTGAGATATATCCACTGTCAGCACCATCTATTCCACCGATTATATTAAGTAATGTAGATTTACCTGAACCAGATGGTCCTAACAGTACACAAAACTCACCTTTATTTACTTCAAAGTTAATTCCCTTTAAAACCTCTGTTTTATTAGAATCAGTTCCAAAACTTTTTTTCAAATCTTTTATCTCTAAAAACATTTCTTTACCTCGCTTTCATATGAATGTTTGTTCATATGTGTATACTATCATCTTATTTTTCCATTGTCAATCAAAAAAGAGATGTTGATATTTTTTATCAACATCTCTTTTGTTTTAATCACATACACAAGGCTGAACCTCAACACTTTGTATATTCTGATTATTAATAATGTATCCGCATGCTTTAAGACCTTCTAAGATAACCTTGTTCCATTTATTTGCCGACAAATGATGTGTTGTATCATCATCTAATTTAATAACACACGCATCTTTTACTTCGCACGTCGAACCACACGCAATTTTATACATATTTTTTCTGCTTATGGCGCCAATTTCTTCAAGGGTATTAACCATTCGGTATACAGTTGCAGTTCCTATAGATGGTTCTATCTTTGATGCCTGATAATATATTTCTTTACAGCATGAGCAATCTTCATTTAATATAATATCCAATAAAATCAATCTCTGTTTAGTAATTCTACAACCGCGTTCTTTTAAACGATCTATCACAATTTCTCTTTGCATTTCCGTTCTGAGATAATTCTGTGAATCATTTTTATTTACTACCTGATTACATTTTTCCATTCCGGTTAATCTCCTTTCTCTATAGTTTCGTCACAGACATTTTCTTAATGGCAATGACCTCCACAATGCTTGCAATCGCCTCCGCATTGTATTGACTTACCATTTTTCTTGTCTCTAACCATACTATAAATTATTAATCCAACTATTACCGCTACAAGAACTGCTACAAAAATTGTTCCCATAATTTCCTCCAATCCGAAGTTTACTAACTTCGCAAAAGCACACATTTACATTTTACAATCTGTTTAATCTTACTTTTTATTTAACTTAGCACTATCAAATCTAAGTGTCTTACTCTCTTTATATGGTCTGAAGAGAAGATATAAGAATCCTATGATTAATAAGATAGCTACTACCGTTGCTATACCAAAGCTTATTTCTCCGATAATTAATGCACCTATCTGGTAAATGCAAAGTGAAACAACATATGCAAGTAATGTCTGATATCCAATTGCGAACCAGAACCATTTTGTATTGTTCATCTCTCTCTTAATAGCACCCATAGCTGCAAAACAAGGCGCGCAAAGGAGATTGAATACAAGGAACGAATACGCTGCAATCTTTGTCATATTCTCAAAGTCAAGTACACCGAATACACCTACAACTTCTTCTTTTGCAACTAATCCCATAATTGTAGCAATTGTTGCTTTGATGTTGTTGAAACCAAGAGGTGCAAAGATAAAGCTTACTGCGTTACCAATCTTACCAAGGATACTGCTTTCAAGAGCTATATCAGGGTTAAATCCAAACTTGCCACCTTCGAAACCGAATGATGAACCAGCCCAGATAATGATTGATGAAAGAAGAATTATTGTTCCGGCTTTCTTAATGAACGACCATCCTCTTTCCCACATACTTCTTAATACATTTCCAACTGTCGGCATGTGATATGCTGGTAACTCCATAACGAATGGTGCAGGATCTCCTGCGAACATCTTTGTTTTCTTAAGTATGATACCAGAGCAGATAATTGCTGCGATACCTACGAAGTAAGCACTAGGTGCTACCCACCATGCTCCCTGGAATAATGCTGTTGCAATAAGAGCGATAATTGGTAATTTAGCACCACAAGGGATAAATGTTGTTGTCATAATTGTCATCTTACGGTCTCTGTCGTTCTCGATTGTTCTCGATGCCATAACACCAGGAACACCACAACCACTACCGATAAGCATTGGAATAAATGATTTACCTGATAAACCGAATTTACGGAAAATTCTATCCATAATAAATGCAACTCTGGCCATATAACCACAAGCTTCAAGGAATGCGAGTAAAATGAATAAGACAAGCATCTGTGGTACGAAACCAAGTACAGCACCAACACCGGCTACAATACCGTCAAGGATAAGTCCTTTTAACCATCCAGCACAATGTACTGCATCAAGACCTTTTTCTACGAGTACAGGAATACCAGGTACCCAGATACCATAATCTGCTGTATCAGGAGCATCCTCCATGGCTTCGTCAACAGTTTCTGAAATATCATATCCTGCTTCTGTTAATGATTCACCATATGTACCATATTCTTCTTCAAATGTAGCATAATCGTCATCTTTAATTGCGCCAAGAATATTATCGGCACCGATAACACCTGCTTCATCTGCTGCTTTAACCGTTTCAACTACATCATCTGTCCAGATGTTTTCTACTGCATAGTCATTTGCTGCTTTTTCATAAGCACTTGAACCATTTCCAAATAAGTGCCAGCCATCACCAAATAAACCATCATTTGTCCAGTCTGTTACGAATGTACCTACTGTACTTACTGCAATATAGTATACGAGGAACATTATTGCTGCAAATATAGGTAATGCAAGCCATCTGTTTGTAACGATTCTATCAATCTTATCAGATGTTGTTAATGTCTTCTTCTTAGCTTTCTTTAAGCAATCTCCGATTATAGAAGAAATATATACATATCTTTCGTTTGTAATAATACTTTCTGTATCATCATCAAATTTATCTTCTAACTCTTTAATTTCATCATCAACTTCAGGAATGATATCTAATAAAGTATGAATTTTATCATCTTTCTCAAGTAATTTGATTGCAAAGAAACGTTTCTGTTCTTCTGTAACTACATTTGCAAGCTTTTCTTCTACTTTAGTAATTACAGCTTCAACATCTTTGTCAAAGCTATGTACAGGAGTAACCCTCTTCTTGCCACTTGCTAAAGCAACTGCTTTCTCTGCCGCTTTCTGAATTCCTGTTCCTTTAAGAGCAGATATTTCAACCACTTCGCATCCAAGTTTCTGACTTAATTTATCAGTATTAATTGTGTCACCTGTTTTCTCAAGAACGTCCATCATATTTACTGCCATAATTACCGGAATACCAAGTTCCATAATCTGTGTTGATAAATATAAGTTTCTTTCAATATTAGTACCATCTACAATATTAATAATTGCATCTGGTTTCTCATTAATAAGATAGTTTCTTGCTACAACTTCCTCTAATGTATAAGGTGATAAAGAATAAATACCAGGCAAATCAGTTATTACTACATCTTTATGATTTTTTAACTTACCTTCTTTTTTCTCAACTGTTACACCAGGCCAGTTACCAACGAATTGGTTTGAACCTGTCAACGCATTAAATAATGTGGTTTTTCCGCAGTTTGGATTACCTGCTAATGCAATTTTAATTGACATAAATCTCCTCATTTCTGCGACACTTCTTTAATTCAGATTAATTAGTTTATATATGTGTCGCTATTATAAACTTCTGAATATATAACTGTTGTAACTTCCATTGTACGTTTTGACTTATTTTTGTTAGTGTTAACTAACACAAGTGTAAAAAAAATTTGTCTTAAATAAAATCTGTAAAACAGATTTTATTCTACTTCTATCATTTCTGCATCGGCTTTTCTTAATGATAATTCGTAGCCTCTTACAGTTACTTCTACAGGATCTCCAAGAGGTGCAACTTTTCTTACAAATATCTCAACACCTTTTGTAATTCCCATATCCATAATTCTTCTTTTAACCGGACCATCACCTGTAAGTTTCTTAACTTTAACAGTTGTTCCGCACTCCACTTCTCTAAGTGTCATAATGCATTTCCTCCATTCTTGCCTTTTTGTAAAGTATATAAATACTTTTTTATACAAATAACATATAAATGTTATCTTGTCATAATTGTTAGGAACTAATAATACTGCACTATCAGTTACATTTATATGTAACTATGCTAATAATTAATACTTATAGAACTCTTTTTATTATCAGTTATATTTTATACCATTATTTTATTAGCCATATCTTTACCTATAGCCACTCTGGAATCCTTAACATTAACAATCATATTACCATCAATTTCTGATATAACTGTTACCGTTCCACCTGCTACAAAGCCGAGGTTCTCCAGAAATCTACGTGTTTCTTCTTTACCGCCAACCTTTTTAATTACATTAGGTTCACCTGCATTAACCATTGTTAAAGGCATCATATCATCCTCTTTCTATATTGATAATATTTTTCAAAACTCTTTTCTTCGAAAGTTAGTATAGTCTAACATTCATTAGGTGTCAATAACTTTTTTAATTTTTTCTGCATATTTTTCTATATATTTTGAATTCAATATATTGTATATCTATTTTCTTTACAAATATATTTAATATTTTAGTTCTATATTATTAGGAAAATATATACTATCTAATTTTAGAAATTTGTGGTATAGTATTATATAATGATATGATATCTTAAGGAATGTGAATTTAAAAATTATTTAAAATAATAAATAAAAGGAGCTTTAATAATGAGAGCGTTTATAAACGAATCTTCTGAAAATTATTTAGAAACAATTTTGGTATTAAGTAAGAAATTACCTGTTGTTCGTTCTGTCGATATTGCTAATGAATTAGGCTTTAAGAAATCAAGTGTAAGTATTGCAATGAAACATCTTCGCGAAAAAGACCATATTACAGTTACAGATGCAGGATACATATACTTAACTGATACTGGTCGTGAAATAGCAGAAATGATTTATGAAAGACATGAGTTATTATCGAAATGGCTTGTCAAATTAGGCGTTAATCCTGAAGTTGCAGATGAAGATGCCTGCAAGATGGAACACGTACTTAGTAAAGAAACATTTGAAGCACTAAAAAAACATGTAAATGGTGCTGAATAAATAATATTCTGATTCAATTCACAGACATTTAAACCAATGATTCCGTCTATGACACACACTTGATTTATGACATATCGTGTGTGTGAGTTATATGCCGCCAGATGCAAAAGGTAGGTGCAGCAAATCACCGTTCAAGCAAAGTACGTTTGATTTACTGCACATAATAGACTTTGCAGAGGGCGGCATTTACTCACACCCAATTAAGGAATCAGAAAATAAGAGACTCTTCACACAGCTCCTGTTTTCAACTGTTAAAATATGCATCTATTCCATTTGCAATTCCAATCACAATTTTATTCTGATAATCCTCCGTAGCCATTAATCCATCTTCAGTCGGATTAGACATATATCCCATTTCTATAATCGTGGTAGGTACGGATGCCCAGTTAATTCCACTCATAGTATCAGTTTCCCATACCTTTTGTTTTCTTGCACCTGTACTTTCAATATATTTATCTAATACGCATTGTGATAATTTTCTGCTTAATCCATATATATTACCATTATATGGATTAGATGGTGTCTGACATATTGTCATCGCACCATTTGTACTACTGTTCTCAGAACCATTAGCATGTATCCTGATAAATGCTTCTGCACCTGCATTATTTGCAATCTGTGCTCTTTCGCTATTACTGATATTAACATCATTGGTACTTCTTATCATTATGATATTATATCCTCTGGTTTCTAATTCTTTCTGTAATTTAAGGGCAATACTTAAGTTAAGTTCATATTCAGCAAGTCCGCTAACGCAACCTGCTGTTCCACTGCTTACTTTAGCTTTTACTTCTGATGCACCCGGTCCTACCGGTTCTTTTTCATTATTGCCATGTGCCTGATGTCCTGCATCAATTGCTACTAGATGTCCACCAGTTCTTGGTATGTATGAACTTGTCTCTTGTGCGGTTGTGACAGGTTCTGGTGTAGTTTCAGCCACCGTAGTAGTTGTGGATTCTTCTGTTATGATCTCTTCTGTTGTAGTTTGTTCAGCGGTCTCTTCTAATTTATTTGTTTCTACATTCTTATCTGTCGCTTCTGTTGTTTGCGTAGTATTTACTGACTTTGTTGTGTTTCCATCTTTTTTATTATTTTTACTCTTCTTACTACCTCCACAGGCAACTAATACTACTGTCATTGTTATTAACGCAATTAGATATATTAATTTCTTCATTTTCATACCTTTCCTTATTCTCAGAGTTATAAGATACAATACATTGATAACTTATTTTCATTATATAATTTCACAAACAAATACAGGCCATATAATATGACCTGTATTCAAAATTCTTAAATATATTCTTCTTCTCTGAATGTAGCAAATGCAATATTTGTAGCATGATCTGATACTCTTTCGAAGTTTGAAATCAAATCAGAGAATATTGCTGCCTTAGGACTACATTCGTTCTTAGACATACGACGTACATGATTTCTCTGTAACTGTTTTTCTAAATCATCTACTTCATCTTCTAAATCCATAATTTCTTTAAGATGTTCTTCATTTCTCTCAGTAAATGCTTCTAATGCAAGTTTCACTTCCTTATTCATAACATCAAACATATGTTGTAATTCCTCCGCACCCACTTTACTGAATTCTATTGATTCATTAAGCTTTGTCTGTGCAAATTCCGCAATATTTTCTGCATGGTCACCTATACGTTCAATATCACTTACAACATGGTAATAGCCAGCTATGTTCTTTGTCTCACTTACTGGCAGCATCTGATTTATCTTAACTAAGAAATCGGTAATCTTCCTGCTAAGGAAATCAACTTCATGTTCTCGTTCAAACACTTCATTAATTATATCCTTATTGCCTTTCATTAACGCTTCCATACTTCTTTCAAGGTTATAATTAGCAATCTCACCCATTCTCTTAATCTCATTTGTTACTTCTATCATAGCAATAGCCGGAGATACCGCTGAATCAAGACTAATATATTTTAATTCATATTTTTCTTTTTGTTTATCTTCGCCAGGTACAAGCCACTGTGTAAGTTTTACTATCCAGCCTGCAAATGGGAATAAGATAATAACCTGGAATACCTTAAATATAGTATGTGTATTAGCTACGGCACGTTTAGGATCAGCTGAAATAGCATTAATCCAATGCTCAACATATCCTCCAAATGGTAATAAAATAAGTAACATTATTATTGAACCTATAATATTAAACATAAGATGAATAAGGGCAGCTCTCTTAGCATCTTTCTTACCTGTAAGACCTACTAATACAGCAGATGTACAGGCACCTATGTTACAACCTAAAATAACATAGAAACACATTGGTAATTCTACAAGTCCACTTCCGGCCATCGTTACAAGAATACCTACCGACGCAGATGAACTCTGTAATATCGTAGTAATAACAAGTCCTACCAAGATTGCAACTAAAGGATTCTTAAGTGAACTAATCATCTTCATTACTGTAACAGAATCTTTTATATCTGCCATAGAATTTTTCATAAGGCTCATTCCTAAAAATAATGCGCCAAAACCAAAAAGCACCTCGCCGACTTTGTTGACCGTTTCATTCTTAAAGAACATAATCATAACAACACCGGTAATTACAAATATTGGTGCAATACTATCAAGATCAAATGCTACAATCTGTGCTGTTACTGTTGTACCAATGTTAGCACCCATAATTACACCTACAGCCTGCATAAGATTCATAAGTCCTGAGTTAACAAAACTTACAACCATAACAGTGGCTGCACTTGAAGACTGAATAATAGCAGTAAAAATTGTACCGACGATAACACCTATAAGTCTGTTCTTGGTACACCACTCTAAGATTGTTTTCATCTTAGAACCTGCTACTTTTTCTATTCCTTCACCCATAAGCTTCATTCCATAAAGGAATAGTCCTAATCCCCCAAGCATACTTATTATCATTGTACTGCTCATAATTTTCCTTTCAATATACATATAATTATGTATTTTCTAATATTCAATTATAGTATAGACATTTTTTATCAAAAAAAGCGTCCTTATATACAATAACCTATATTCCGGAAATAAACAAGTAAAATTTTACCTAATTTTAAATTCGATTTCACATAAATTCATACATAAATTACAAAGACCTTTTAAAGTTATATATTATATCTTAAAATATATAAACTATAAAAGGTCTTATAAATCCAAAAATATTTAAAACTTATTTATGCATTCTGAATTCAAAATCTTCGTCAGCAAATCTAAGCTGAGCTCCGTGTGGAATAAAGATTTCCTCATCAGTTCCTATTAATACTCTGTTTAAATATGTATGATTCTTCGAATTATTGTCTACAACAAAGTATTCTTTACCATGTCTTATAATATAAGCATGTTTATCATCAATAGCTAAGTTATCTGATATACAATAATCAACATTTTTCTCATCTTTACCAATATAGAATGAATCTTTATCAATCTTTATCTCCTGATTATTAGATAATCTTATTAGATATGGTTCTATCTCTGGTTTTGAGACAGTTGGAGGAACTTCTTCTGTTTCAGCATCTTTCCCGGATACTTCATCTATCTCTATTGTCTCTTCAGTTACTTTTTCATCTATAACTTCATCTGATGTCTCTGCAATATTCTCTTCTAATTCAGGTTGAATCTCTGTATCATCATCATTAGCAGCTTCCTGCTCGGTATCTTCTGCTGGCTCTTTTTCTACATCTGCATCACTTTTATCTTCTTCTGTTTCAGCTTCTACAGTTGTATCTTCTTCGTCTTCTTCGTCTTCTTCCTCAACCACTTCTTTATGTTCAAGTCCGAGCATATCTTCTAATTCATATATGAACTTGTCCAACGTATATGATTTAGGATTAAGAAATGTGATAAGTTTACCTACATAATCACCATTTTCATCTAAATCAAACTGTGAACTAAATAATACATTCTTAAAAAAGTTGCATATATTACCATCATTAATAACTGTAAGTAATGGGAGACATAATAACCTGACATCTCCATTTTCAGGATTAACGTATATCTCTTTTCTCTCTAGTGAAAATGATGTCCAGTTAATCATATATTCTGATGATTCCCTAATCGTATTAGCAATACCATAGAATACTTTTAATAATCTGTCTTTTTTAACATATTCACCGAGATATTCTTTCATTGTAACCAATCCCGTTATATCATATCTGAAATATCTGTCATTCTCTACCTGTACCGGCTGTACTGGTAAGAAACCTTCTATATCATTGTTAACCATCATACCTAATGTAAGATTGTCAATTCTGTCGTTAGATTTAAGGAGATATTCAGCAGTAACTTTTTCTTCATCGTTCTTTATGTTTAAATCTATCATATATTATTACCTAACCTTTCTGTAATCTTCAATATGTATGTAACTATTCAACGATCTGTCCAAATATCGCCATCTTAGACATTGTATCTAATACTCTCTGTTCCGTTTTCTCTTTAATGACATTAATTTCACCTATTACATTAACGCCTGAAAGATGTAGTACACTACAATTTCTATTAACAAATCTGTTATAGAGTATATTAGTTTTCTCTATATAAGAGCAATCATTCACTTCATCATATTTTTTGATAATCTCAATGTTTCTCTCAATATTCTTATTAGAATCAGGTAATCCACTTCCTACAAATATAACTTTCTTAGCTACATCAAGAACTGAGAAATTAATCTTAGAAATTGCACTCTCTAAGTTAACTATGATGATATCATAATTCTCTAACTCTCCAATTGTCTCATATAACTTTTTAAATCCGTTTTCCAAATACATAACTAATTCAAAAGCACAATCTTCATTATTAATGAAGTCAAAGCCAAATTTCATATCTGTTATTATGGCTTTCTCTAAATCTTCCTTAGTAAGTTCCCCGTTTGCTGCCTTAGTTAAAATATCACTAAATGGTACATCCGTTCTTGAAACATCAAAAAATCTTCTCATTGTGCTGAACTGTTTGAAATCAAGATATAAAATATTAGTATTATCATCTGCATTAGCAATTGCAAGAGAAATACCTGTTGTCGTGCTGCCCTCACTGTTTCCTGCCGAAATAAATGCGTACACATCTGGAGTTCTACGTTTCTCTCTGATTCTTTCTTCCTCAGCTTTTCTCTCTTCTTCTAATCTCTTCTGCTCTTCTTCAGCTGCTTTTCTTTCTGCCTCTAATCTTTCTTCTTCAGCCTTTTTTTCTGCCTCTAGTCTTTCTTCTTCGGCTTTTCTTCTCTCTTCTTCAGCTTTTCTTTCAGCTTCTAATCTTTCTTCTTCAGCTTTTCTTTCAGCTTCTAGTCTTTCCTCTTCAGCTTTTCTCTCTGCTTCTTTCTTCTCAGCTAATAATTTATCATAGTTCTTGCCGATATTATATAATTCACCAGCAATATTCTTAACTTTCTGATACTTGCATACTACTGGTGTTCCATCTTCCTCTTTAACTGATTTTAATTCTGATAAATATACTATTGCACATTCCTCCGGTATCTGGGAAATATCATAGTTAATCATCTTATTAATTGCAAAAACCTTTACTTCATGTGCTTCTATTACCGATAAAACGTCTTCTGTACTATTACATGGGAATACCTGTAATTTTTTAGAAAATTTTTCACGCAAAGCAACTAATACCCTGTTTTGATAGTTCTGATCCTGATCTAAAATTGCTACCCTGATTTGCATACTAGTACCTTTCCTTTTCTTTTATTTTCACATAAAACAACCTCACAAATTCATGATTCTATTTTATAAATTTGCTTCCGATATGTCAAGTAATATCTGCCTTTTTAATGCATTTAAATCAGGGAATTTTCTCTCTTCTCTTATGAATTTTATAAACTCAATTTTCACTTCTTTATCATAAATATCTTCATTGAAATCTAATATATGAGTTTCGACTACAATTCTTCCATCTTCTTTAACTGTTGGATTAATTCCGACATTTGTAATACTCTTAAAGACTCTTGAATCTATGTGTGTATTAGTCTTATATACACCTCTTGGAGGCAGAATTTTATTCTCATCAGGACTTATATTAATAGTTCTGGTATCTATCTTTCTTCCATTCTGTTTTCCTGCTACAACCTGTCCTTTTATAAAATAATTATAACCAAGCATTTTGTTTGACATCTCTATATTACCCGAAGTCAGATAATCCTTTATATTTGAACTGCTGACCTTTTCACCATTTGACATAACATCATCTGCAACTATAAGTTCATATCCTGACTCAACCGCATATTTCTCGAGCATCTCTACATTTCCACGTCTGTTTCTTCCAAAACAGAAATCTCTGCCTGTCACAATTACCTTTGCACCCATACTTTTAACTAATACTTCTTTAATAAAATTTTCAGGCTCAATTGCCATGGTTTCTTTATTAACAGGATAGAACACAAGATTATCTATACCTAATTCATTACATATATCTATTCTTTCAGCCTTAGTTGTCACACTCGGCAGATGTTTTATTCCTGTTGTATCGAATGAAAAAAGTACTGTTTCATAACCATATTCTTTCTTTTTCTCATTAATGATGTTAATAAGTCTCTGGTGTCCTAAATGAAATGCATCAAATTTACCTAATGTTACTGCCGAATTATTAACACGAATATCCTTTGTCTCATCATAGATATGCATATTCTTTCACACTTTCTCCGTTTCTCGGTATTAAGCCATAAACATTTTCTCTGGTTTATACAATCCACTTTCCTTATCTATTTTATATACTGCATAAAATCTTCCCTCACAATAGACTCTGTATAATATCTGATTATTATCATAAGCTCTGGTTTCATAATTTATTGCACCAGTATTTCCATCAGTATTATCAGCCACTTTATTCCTTTCCATAAACATTTCAGAAGTTAATACATTTCCATTTAATAATAGCTTTTTAAATCTATCCTTAACAATTAATTTCGGATAGTCAAGGATATCCTCTGTTTTAACCAATATTCCTGACTCTTCTAATCTGTCATCAGTCACAATCTGTTCAATTTCCGAAAGTTTTACACTGTCGTCAAGCTTAAATATACCTGTCTGGGTTCTTAGTAAATATCCCATACAGCCATATACACCTAACCTCTCACCTATATCGTTACATAAAGTTCTTATATATGTTCCTTTGCTGCAATTAACTCTGATTCTTATAACAGGTAGTTTTATTTCTAATATATCAATTCCATATATATAAATATTTCTTGGCTTCCTATCTACTACAATTCCCTCACGTGCTAAATCATATAGCTTTCTGCCATTTACTTTAAGTGCCGAATACATTGGTGGAATCTGGGCATAATCACCCTCGAAACTCTTAATGGCATTAGATATCTCTGTATCTGATAGTTCAATTGTATCACTATATTTTTCTATAATTTCACCTGTCATGTCCTGTGTATCTGTCTTTAATCCGAGAACTAACTCTGCTTCATAAGTTTTTCTCTTTTCCATTATAAGGTCACATAATTTTGTCGCATTTCCTATACAAATTGGAAGCACACCCTCCGCCTCCGGATCAAGTGTGCCTGTATGCCCAATTTTTTTAGTTTTTAGTATACCTCTTAATTTCGCAACAACATCATGTGATGTAAAACCTTTTTCTTTATATACATTAACTACACCATTAATATTATTGTTCATTCTAATCCTCATTTCCAAGCGATTAATCGCAAATAGACGATTTTTCTCACAAACCTGACTAACCTAACTGTATCTCTATCTGCTCTGAAATATTATTTATTACATCATATACTGTGCCTTTCATATTAAAGCCTGCTGCTCTTATATGACCACCACCTCCGAAATATGTTGCAATAGCACTTACATCTACGATTTCATTTGAACGCAGACTTACTTTGTATTCAAGTTCTCCAACTTCATACAGGAATATTGCACATTCAACACCTTTTGTAATTCTAAGCTGCTCTACTATTCCATCTAAATCTTTGTTAGTAATGTTATAAAAATCAAATTCACTTTTCTTTACTACAGAAAAAATACATTTACCATCATAGAACAATACGCTTTCTAATAATGCCCTTCCAAGTATCTGGTTCTGTATATAGGTCTTTGTATAAAATGTATTATCGATTATATTTGTAAAAGGAATGCCTTTTTCCATAAGTTTACCAGCAATTGTCATTGTAGCTGCCGATGTATTCGAATATTTAAACACTCCAGAATCGTGAATTATTCCAAGGTATAAAGCACAAGCCACATCATAATCCACTTTATCTTCGTCTAAAAGTGTGTATACAACTTCACTTGCTGAACTAGCCTTAGGAAATACAATGTTATCCATCGCAAATCCTGTATTGCTTATATGATGGTCTATACATAATGTTTTTTTAGCATTATTAAAATATGGCTCAAACTCACCCAATCTGTCAATGTCACTTGAATCTAATGAGATAAATAAATCATATTCTTTGTTTCCATCATAGCTGTTCTTAATCTCATCACTATATTTAAGAAATTTAAACTTATCCGGAATAGGTTCTAAATACAAATCAACATTAATATCACTATATTGATGTTTCAAATATGTATAAAGTCCCATACATGACCCGACGCAATCGCCGTCAGGTCTTATATGTCCACCCATACCTATTGTTTTCACCTTTTCTAAATAGTCAGATATTTTATTCTGTTTCAATATCATTTTCCTCACCGTCATCTTTAATATCTTTATTTACTTCATCGATAAACCTAGACATATTGACACCATATTCAATTGACTGGTCAATAATAAAAATAATTTCGGGTGTATTTCTAAGATTAATTGTATGTGCAAGTTCTCTTCTTATATAACCCTCTGCACTTCTTAATCCTTCTAATGTACTTTTCTGTGATTCTTCATCACCTAATACACTTATATATGCTTTACACTGTTTTAAATCAGGTGAAACCTCCACAGACACAACACTCGTCATAGGATTAATTCTTGGATCTTTAATCTCTCCTCTTATTATATTGCTAAGTTCACGCATTACTTCGCCATTAATACGTGTATTTTTTATGCTGTTTTTTCTCATAGACAAAACCCTGCTTTCTATAATCTATCTTGGCACTTCCTGCATAATATATGCTTCTACGATATCGCCTTCTTTTACGTCATTGAATTTTTCAAATACCAGACCACATTCATAGTTAGATTTAACTTCTTTTACATCATCTTTAAATCTCTTAAGTGATGCTAATGCACCCTCGAATATCTGCTCGCCTTCTCTTGTAATTCTTACACTGCAGCCTCTCTGGAATACACCGTCAAGTACATAAGAACCTGCGATTGTTCCAACACCTGAAGCTTTAAATAACTGTCTTACTTCTGCGTGACCAATTACTTTCTCTTCAAATACAGGATCTAACATGCCTTTCATTGCTGCTTCCACATCTGCAATTGCCTGATAAATAACTCTGTATAATCTTAAGTCGACTTTTTCTCTTTCTGCTATCTCTTTAGCGAGATTATCTGGTCGTACGTTAAAGCCTATTATAATTGCATTTGATGCTGATGCTAAGATAACGTCTGATTCATTAATTGCACCGACACCGGCATGAATAACCTTAACTACAACTTCATCATTAGATAATCTGGTAAGACTGTTCTTAACTGCTTCAACAGAACCCTGAACATCAGCTTTGACAATTAAATCTAACTCTTTAAGTTCACCTTCCTGTATCTGGTTAAATAAGTCATCTAAAGACATCTTTGCTTTAGCTTTAGAACCCTCGAGAAGTTTTTCTCTTCCGTCTTTGATAAATGTCTCAGCAAAGTTTCTTGCCTCTTTATCATTTTCTGTTGCCACAAATACCTCACCTGCATTTGGGACACCATTAAGTCCTAAAATTTCAACAGGAGTTGATGGTGTAGCTGTATTAACTCTCATTCTCTTATCATTAACCATGGCACGTACTTTACCATAAAATGAACCCGCAGCAATTGCGTCACCCACATGTAATGTACCTTTCTGTACTAATACTGTAGCGACAGGTCCACGTCCCTTATCAAGCTGTGCTTCTATTACAAGACCACGTGCCTTTCTGTTAGGATTGGCCTTAAGTTCACATACCTCTGCCTCAAGAAGAATCATCTCAAGAAGTGTATCGATACCCTCTTTAGTATGTGCTGATACAGGAACAAATATTGTATCTCCACCCCAGTCCTCAGCAACTAATTCATATTCTGCTAATTCCTGTTTAACTTTATCTATGTTAGCACTTGGCTTATCAATCTTATTAACAGCAACGATAATGCTTATTCCTGCTGCCTTTGCATGGTTAATAGCCTCTACTGTTTGTGGCATTACGCCATCATCTGCTGCAACTACTAATATAGCTATATCTGTTGACTGGGCACCTCTCATACGCATTGCTGTAAATGCCTCATGTCCAGGAGTATCTAAGAATGTAATCTGTTCGCCATTAACTGTTACTGTGTATGCACCGATATGCTGTGTAATTCCACCGGCTTCTTTAGCTATGACATTTGTCTGTCTGATTGCATCTAGAAGTGATGTCTTACCATGATCAACGTGACCCATAACACATACAACAGGTGGTCTCTTTACTAACTTGCTTTCATCTTCTTCATCTTCTCTTAATAATTCTTCAATAATGTCAACTTTTTCTTCCTGCTCTGCAATGATATCATATTCTAATGCTATCTCCTGAGCTGTATCAAAGTCAATTTCCTGATTAATTGTAACTATCTGTCCCTGCATAAATAATTTCTTAACAAGTGCAGATGGCTGAATCTTCATCTTATCAGCAAGTTCTTTGATTGTAAGTGTCTCTGGCAGAATAATCTCTTTGATTGTCTCTTCTTCTTTCACTGGTTGTTGTTTAACAGGCTGTGAATTGTTATTCTTTCCATTATTCTTTCCATTATTTTTACCATATGAATTATTACTATTCTGGTTATTATTTCTGTTATTACGGTTATTTCCATTATTTTTATTGTTCTGGTTGTTATTGTTATTATTTCTATTCTGATTATTATTTCTGTTGTTCTGATTACCGTTCTGGTTATTATTCTGACTATTTACATTATTAGAATTCCCACCATTGTTCTTATTCTTCTGGTTATTTCCATTATTTTTATTGTTCTGGTTGTTATTGTTATTATTTCTATTCTGATTATTAGAATTATAGTCATTTTTCTTATTATTCTGACCATTATTCTTTTTCTTTCCTGCAGCTGAATTATTATTACTGTTCTGTGGATTATACACCTGTGTTATATGTGCTTTTTTTCCATCATTATTATCTTTTACTGCATTTTTCTTATCTGTATTTGATGCTTCTTTTGAAGTATTTTTATCAGTATTTACTGATTCTTTTTTCTTATCTGCTTGCTTATTAACAGCTTTCTTATCTGCTTCTTTATTGTCAAATTTCTTGTCAAATTTCTTGTCTGCTTTATCATTTTCTGATTTTTTAATACCTTGACCATCCAATCCATTGAATGCTTTTCTTGCTATATCAGCCTCTTCTTCTGTAATTGAACTTGTTGGTTTTTTCTCTATTCCATTATCTGCTAAAATCTTCATTAGTGCCTTATTTTCTAATCCAAGTTGTTTAGCAAGATCATATACTCTAATATTTGCCATTCTTCTACCTCCGTTAATTTTATTCTGCTTTTATTTTGTTCACGATCGCTTTTGAAAATCCTTCATCTAACAGTGCTAAAGATGCTCTCGTCTCTTTACCCATTGCATTACCTAATAGTTCTTTATTTCCATAGAAATATATTGGTACTTTATAAAATGAGCACATATTTGTAAACATCTTCTTAGTATTATCTGATGCATCATCTGCCACGATAACTAAATATGCTTTATTAGACTTTACCATTTTTTCAACTGAAAATTCTCCGCTTGCCACTTTACCTGCTTTTGTAGCTAAACCAATCATTGATAATACTTTGTTTTGCAATGCCCTGCACTTCCTTTCCATATGAATTTTCTGTATAAACTTTTTAACATATATATAATTATATGCTTTCTCTTAACAAGTCATATACATAATCATCAATTTTCATTTTGAATGAACGCTCAAGGCCATGGTTTTTAATGCTTTTTTCTAAACATTCCCTAGAAGAACATATATATGCACCTCTGCCATTTTTCTTGCCTGTTTTATCAATAATAATTTCATTCTCTGCTGTTTTAAGTACTCGTATCAGTTCTTTCTTAGGTTTCATCTCACCGCAGCCTACACACTGACGCATTGGAAGTTTCTTTGTAACACTCATATATACACCTGCTTTTATTCTTCGCTAATATCTTCTGTTACTTCTGAATTTTCGTTCTGCTCCTCAGCTTCTTTAGCAGCTTTCGCCTGACTTTCACTCTTAATATCAATCTTAAAGCCTGTAAGTTTAGCAGCAAGTCTTGCATTAATTCCCTCTTTACCTATTGCAAGTGATAATTGGTAATCAGGTACGATAACTGATGCTGTCTTTGCTTCATCATCTGCAACTACTGAAATAACTTTCGCAGGACTAAGTGCATTCTCAACATAATTAGCTGCATTCTCACTGTAAGGTACTATATCAACCTTTTCACCTCTTAATTCATTAACGATTGCATTAACTCTTGCTCCGTTAACACCTACGCATGCTCCTAATGGATCTACATTCTTATTATTAGATTTAACTGTAATCTTACTTCTTACACCAGGTTCTCTTGAAACACTTACAATTTCAACTGTGCCGTCTCTGATTTCAGCAACTTCTGCTTCAAATAAACGTTTTACAAGATCAGGATGCGTTCTTGATACACAGATTTTTGGTCCCTTTGGAGTCTCCTTAACTTCAGTAATGTATAATTTAATACGTTCTGTTGGCATAAATTTCTCTGTCTTAACCTGTTCTGATTCAAGAAGTACAGCATCAGCCTTACCTAAATTAATACTAATATTCTTGCCATTTATTCTCTGTACAATACCTGTAACGATATCCTTTTCCTTAGCATAGTACTGGTCATATACAACTTTTCTTTCTTCTTCTCTTATCTTCTGTAAGATAACATTCTTAGCATTTTGTGTAGCAATTCTTCCAAATTCTTTAGAATTAACATCAACTTTAATCTCATCACCGACTTCACTGTTTATATCTATCTCTTTAGCTTTATCTAATGAAATCTCACATGATGGATCTTCAACTTCTTCTACAATTTTCTTAGTTGCAATAATCTTGAAATCTCCTGTTTCTCTGTCTACATTAACTTCTACATTATCACATTTACCATAATGATTCTTATAAGCCATTAATAATGAATTCTCAATAGCTTCGAAAAGCACTTCTTTGTTAATGTCTTTCTCCTTTTCTAATATTTCTAATGATTCAATTAATTCTCTGTTCATTTCTTTAATCTCCTTTTCTATATTTTAAAAATTCATATACATTTTCTATATTTATATCTATATTTAAAACATAATAAACAAAAACTGTCAGTTATGTCAGATATTTTACAACTTCATAATTAAAAATCTAATGCAAGTCTTACAAGTGCTATCTCACTTCTTTTAAATGTAATCTCTTCATCATTATCTTCAATTACTATCTCTTCTTTATTATATGATTTAAGAAAACCTCTATAATCTTTAGTACCATCTTTCATTCTGTAAAGTTTTATCTCTACATCTTCACCTAAACTTCTCTCAAAATCTTTATCCTTCTTAAGTGGTCTGCCAAGTCCCGGTGAACTTACTTCTAATATATATGCATCATCGATAAAATCTTCTTCATCAAGCTTATCACTCAATGCCCTGCTTATTAATTCACAGTCATCAACATTTATTCCACCTGGTTTATCAATATAAACTCTTAAATACCAGTTACTACCCTCTTTCACATATTCAATGTCTACTAATTCGAAATTGTTCTGCTCAATAAGAGGTGTAACTAACTCTTCAGTCTTTGATTCGTATAAATCTTTTTTTGACATTTTCTTTAATCACTCCTTAACTTTTTGCCTTTACAAACATTAGAGAGTGGACTTGCTTGCCCACTCTCTAAACATAATTCACTATATCATATTCAAATTATATCACTATACATATAATAATGCAAGTGATTTTTACCTGTTTCAGCCTCACGTTTTCATCTTCATACTATCAGCCAACTTTAAAATCAATATAAAATATTAAACATCATCATTTTTTAATAAATCGGGGCGTCTTTCTTTAGTTCTCTTAAGGGATTCTGCTTCTCTCCATTCATTCACTTTCTTATGGTCACCTGATAATAATACATCAGGAACTCGTCTTCCCATAAATTCAACCGGTCTTGTATACTGTGGATATTCTAACTTATCTTCTGCAAATGACTCGTATTTAGCAGATTCATCATTATTAAGAACTCCATCTACTAATCTCGATATTGTATCAACCATAACCATCGCTGGAAGTTCTCCACCCGTCAGAACATAGTCACCTATTGAAACATTATCAGTTACAATCATTTCTAGAACTCTTTCATCAATTCCCTCATAATGTCCACATAAGAATACTAAATCTTCCTCTTCTGATAATTTTTCTGCCATTCTCTGGTTAAATACATTACCCTGTGGAGTCATATATATAACTCTTGGTTTCGCATCTGTTAACCGGCAAATTTTCTCTTCTATTGATTTATATGATAAATACACTGGTTCCGCCTGCATAACCATACCTGCGCCACCACCATAAGGATAATCATCTACCTTGTGATGCTTATTAGTTGCAAAATCTCTTATATTTACAACGTTTAATTCTATATTGCCATTTTTTATAGCACGACCAATTATACTTGTATTTAAACAATCCTCAACCATCTCAGGAAATAATGTTAATATGTGAAATCTCATAAATCTAATAACCCTTCCATAATATGTACCCTCATTATTCCCTCATCAATATTTATATCTTTAATACATTCCTTAATCGCAGGAAGAAGAAGCTCTTTCTCTCCAAATTCTTCATTTGCTTTCACTTCATAAACATCATTTGCACCTGTCTGTAATACATCAATAAGTATTCCAACTTCCCTGTCTTCATCACTTATAACTTTTAATCCAATTAAATCTGCAATATAATATTCGTTTTCTTCAAGCGGAATTGCTTCTTCTCTTGTTACATACAAGTCCATTCCTTTATATTTTTCAATATCATTTATATCATCAATGCCTTTGAATTTAACAATTACAAATTGTTTAAAATATCTTACACTGCTAATTTCTAATTCTATTAATTCACTTGTGGAATTACCTCTTAAACCTTTTTTGCAAAACTCTATATATACTTTCTTCAACTTACTAAATCTTTTAGGTTCGTCTGTTGTCGGATAAACCTTTACTTCTCCTTTAATTCCATGAGTTGATGAAACAACTCCGACTCTGAACATATCACTTGTTTTATCCATTCTTACCTCCATATATTATATAATAGTACTTTCAGAATATATATCATATCCAATATAGCTCATAGCAATCCTTTTAATCTTAATCAGTTATTTTTTCCCTGATTATAATTATCATTTCAATATCATATAACAAAAGCTATCACAAAACAAATATTATGTGATAGCCTTTTATATTACTGTACTATTTCAACAATAACTTTTTTGTTCTCTTTAAAAGCTGCGGCTTTAACAACAGAACGAATTGATTTAGCAATACGTCCTTGTTTGCCAATAACTTTTCCCATATCTGATGGGGCAACCTTTAATTCAATAACTGTTCCCTTTTCATCTTCATGTTCAGTCACAACAACTTCATCAGGAGAGTCCACTAGTGCCTTTGCAAGTATTTCTACTAATTCTTTCATTACTACTACACCTCCACTAGCCACTATTTTTCAATACCAGCCTGTTTTAATAACTTAGCTACTGTGTCTGTTGGCTGAGCACCATTGTTTAACCATTTCTGTGCTAATTCAGCATCAATCTTAACTGCACTTGGTTCAACATTTGGATCATAAGTACCGATTTCTTCGATGAACTTACCATCTCTTGGTGATCTTGAATCTGAAACTATTACTCTATAAAAAGGAGCTTTTTTCTGTCCCATTCTTCTTAATCTAATCTTTACTGCCATTGTCTTTTCACCTCCTTAGGTTTTTTATGTGTATGTTAAAAAGGAAGTCTGAATCTGCCTTTTTTACCACCTTTTTTGCCCATCATTCCAGACATCTGCTTCATAAGCTTTTTACTTTGTTCATATTGCTTCATAAGTCTGTTGACCTCCGCAATATCAACACCTGCACCTCTTGCAATTCTATTCTTTCTAGATACATTAATAATTGCAGGATTACTTCTCTCTTCTGGTGTCATAGAATAAATAATTGCTTCTGTTCTGCCTAATACTTTTTCATCTGGCATCTGAGCACCTTTTAGCTGATCACCCATTCCTGGAATCATACTGATAATATCTTCTAATCCACCCATTTTCTTTATCTGCTGCATCTGTTCAAGATAATCATCAAATCCAAATTCAGCTTTCTTGAATTTCTTCTCTAACTCTTTAGCTTTCTCTTCATCAACAACAGCTTCAGCTTTCTCAATCAGTGTGAGTATATCACCCATACCTAATATTCTAGAAGCCATTCTGTCAGGATAAAACTGTTCTAAATCCGAAAGTTTTTCTCCCATACCAATATATAAAATAGGCTTTCCTGTAACTGCTCTGATTGACAGTGCAGCACCACCTCTGGTATCACCATCTAATTTAGTAAGGATTACACCGTCAATTCCAATCTTCTCATTAAATGTTCCGGCTACGTTAACTGCATCCTGACCTGTCATGGCATCTACTACCAAAATTGTCTGGTCAACTGTTACATTCTCCTTAATCTCTATAAGTTCGTTCATCATATCTTCATCAATATGCAAACGACCAGCTGTATCAATAATAACGACATTATTACCATTCTTCTCAGCATGTTCAATTGCCGCTTTTACAATATTTACAGGCTTATGACCTGTTCCTATTGCAAATACTTCAACGCCTTGCTTCTCACCATTTATCTGTAACTGCTCAATTGCTGCTGGTCTATATATATCACATGCAGCAAGTAAAGGTTTTCTTCCTTTAGCTTTAAGCTTTCCTGCTATCTTAGCCGTAGTAGTCGTCTTACCTGCACCCTGAAGTCCAGTCATCATGATTACAGTTATCTCATTCTGTGGTCTTAACTTAATCTCAGTTGTCTCACTTCCCATTAATGAAACCATTTCTTCATTAACAATCTTGATAACCATCTGACCCGGAGTAAGACTTGTCATTACTTCCTGACCTATAGCTCTTTCCTCTACAGACTTAACGAATTTCTTAACAACCTTAAAGTTTACGTCAGCCTCTAATAAAGCCATCTTAACTTCTTTAAGTGCTGCCTTAACATCTGCTTCTGAAAGTTTTCCCTTGCCTCTTAAGTTTTTAAATATATTCTGAAGTTTATCTGATAAACTTTCAAATGCCATACTATTCCTCCATACTGAAGTTATATTTCACTAAGTATCTTGTCAGAAATACTTATAATCTCATCAATTTCTTTCAAATTATTATTAGCTTTACATTCATTAGAATATTTCTTGATAAGTTCAACATCTTTCTTAGTCTGCATAAATCTTTCAACTAAGTGTAACTTATCTTCGTAATCTCTAAGTATCTTATCGCATCTTTTAATCAAATCATGTACACCCTGTCTGGAAATGCCTTCTTCTCTGGCAATTTCACTAGGTGACATATCATTAAATACAACATCTTCATATATATTCTTCTGATGTTCAGTAAGCAATTCACCATAGAAATCATATAACATTGACTGTTCAACTATCTTAATCAAGTCTATCCCTCGCTTCGTCAAGTTGCTTTACTTGACATAGTATATAATACAAAGAAAAAGATGTCAAGTGTTTTTTCTTTACATATTTTATAATGCCAAAATTATGAAGTTTAAGTATATAATACAAAAGATATGCCACTTAACTGACATATCTTTTTGTATTATATACTTATGAAATTATAAACATATTTTTGCCATAATTTTTGGCTTCATAAAGATTTCTGTCTGCTTTCTTATAAAGTGCATCTGTTTCTTTACAATCCTTATCTACAATAGCTGCACCTATACTGCATTGAATATTTAAAGTTTCATCACCTTCTGTATATTCAAATCTTATACGTTTAAGTAATCTTTCGATTCTCTTTTTAGCTTTTTCAACATCGCCACATTTTTTAAGCAGAAAAACAAACTCATCTCCACTTAATCTTCCAACAATATCGTCATTATCCACATTTTCGAATAACATATCTGCGACTCTCTTAAGCACAACGTCACCAGCCATATGTCCAAATGTATCATTTACATTTTTAAAATCATCTATATCTAAGATACCATATACACTGTTTTGTTCTCTTACTCCGCTTAAGAATTCTTTAATCATGTTGCTCGAATACTCTTTGTTATAAATATGTGTAAGTGAATCTCTCTGTGATTTATATATATAATCTAACTCAAGTCGCTTACGATTATCTATGTTTCTAAACATTATAAAAACACTGTCTATATTATCTGATCTATCATTTGGAATAAAGACTACAACCATTCTTATCCATATATAACCTTTTTCCTTATTCTTGATTCTTATGTCATCTTCTACCACATATTTACCTGATTTGATACGTTTAAATATATCATTGCTTCTAAATATATCTAATAATTCTGTATCCTCTTGCATAACAGAATTACTACACATATGCCAGAACCACTGGTCCAGGTTTGTAAAATTTGTTTTTACTCCAAATAAATCAAAATATTTATCTGAATCGTAATAAAGTTTATTTTTTTCATTATCATATATGATTACTACATCATACATGCAATTAAGCAATTTTCCATACACTGATTGAAATCGGCTATCATTTGTTAAATCACCTTTTAAAATATTATCTTTCGGTGAATTCATTACTTTTTCCATTTTCTGTTTTCCCTCCGTCATTCATATATACAGATTATTGTATTTTGAATTTGACAAATATAATCATTAATCCTAACTATCTATGTGACTTATAATACAGGCACCTCTAATTTAGGATTATATCCTTTCGTCTCTAAAGCTTTAATAATTTCCGCCTTATGTTCATTTCCGAATGACTCAAGTGTAATCTTAAGCTCTACTGCTGCATTTCTGTTAATGCTTACAAACTGGTTATGTTCAAGTTTAACGACATTTCCCTGTGCCTCTGCGATAACGTTTGCAACCTTAACAAGTTCACCCGGCTTATCTGGAAGTAATACAGAAATTGTAAATATTCTTCCTCTTTCAATAAGACCATGCTGAAGTGTTGAGGACATTGTAATAATATCCATATTACCACCACTAAGTATTGATACAACTTTTTTCTTCTTAAAATCTAAATGTTTAAGTGCTGCTACAGTAAGTAAACCTGAATTCTCAACTACCATCTTATGGTTCTCAACCATATCAAGGAATGCAACTATTAACTCTTCATCAGGTATTGTAATAATATCATCAAGATTCTTCTGGATATATGGGAATATCTTTGTACCAGGCGTCTTAACTGCTGTACCATCAGCAATAGTATTAGCACTGTCTAATGTTACAACCTTGCCTGCTTTCAACGAAGCCTTCATACAACTTGCACCTTCTGGCTCTACACCTATTACCTTGACATTAGGATTTAATAATTTAGCAAGTGTACTTACACCTGTTGCTAAACCGCCGCCACCAATTGGAACTAATATATAATCAACTGTTGGAAGTTCTTTAAAAATTTCCATTGCAATTGTTCCCTGACCTGTTGCAACGTCCAAATCATCAAACGGATGAATAAATGTTAATCCATCTTTTTCTGCAAGTTCATATGCTTTTGCACATGCCTCATCATATACATCACCATATAATACAACTTTCGCACCATAACTCTTTGTTCTGTTAACTTTCATAAGTGGAGTCGTAGTAGGCATTACGATTGTTGCTGGTACACCGTATAATTTAGCTGCATATGCTACACCCTGTGCATGGTTTCCTGCTGATGCAGTAATAAGTCCTTTCTTTCTGTCCTCTTCTTTTAATGTACTGATTTTATAATATGCACCTCTTACCTTATATGCACCTGTAAACTGCATATTCTCAGGTTTCAGATATACTTTATTACCTGTCTGTTCACTAAGATAATCACTATATACAAGTTTTGTCTTTGTGATTACTTTTTTAACTACTTCTGTTGCTTCTTCAAATTTTTCAAGTGTCATCTTATCCATATCTCTATTCTTCTTTCTAAATATTTTTATTCATTTGATGATTCTGTATTAAACAATGCATCGACAAAACTGTTAGCATCAAATTTCTGTAAATCCTCGATTTTCTCTCCAATCCCAATATATTTGACAGGGATTCCGAGTTCGGATTGAATTGCCACAGCGATACCACCCTTTGCAGTACCGTCCATTTTAGTCAGGATTACTCCCGTTATATCTGCACATTCCATAAACTGCTTAGCCTGTGCTAATGCATTCTGTCCTGTTGTTGCATCTAATACTATGAAATTTTCTCTATATGCTTCACTATATTCCTTTTCAATGATTCTGTCAATTTTTTTTAGTTCAGCCATAAGATTTTTTTTGTTATGAAGTCTTCCTGCAGTATCGCAGATAAGAACATCTGCTTTTCTGGCTTTTGCTGCCTGAATAGCATCATATATAACCGCTGCCGGGTCTGAACCTTCCTGTTGTGCAATTATATCTGTACCTGCTCTGTGCGCCCATTCCGTAAGCTGTTCAATAGCTGCTGCCCTGAATGTATCTGCCGCTGCCATTATTACTTTCTTACCTTTGCCTTTTATCTGTGCAGATAATTTACCAACTGAAGTAGTCTTACCCACACCATTTACACCTATAACAAGTACAATTGACTTTCTGTCCTCGAATTCATAAGCATTCTCGCCTATGTCCATCTGCTCTTTAATACTGTCAATTAAGAGCTGCTTACATTCCTTTGGATCTTTGATTTTGTTAGCTTTTACTTTCTCTTTTAAATCATCAATAATCTTCATCGTAGTGGCAACACCTAAGTCACCCATTATAAGTATCTCTTCGATTTCATCATAGAAATCATCATCAATACTTGAAAATCCACTAAATATATTGTCAATTCCGGATACAATGTTATCTCTTGTCTTAGTAAGTCCTGATACTAACCTTCTAAAAAAACCTTTCTTTTCTTCACTCATATAATTCTCCATTCCGCAGGCACATAGTGCTGGAGGAATCGCAAGTCAAATATCAGATTTAACTCTGCGATAGATGCTAAATGTGGTGCCTGCAACACATTTAGCTGTGTAAAAGAATTGGTACATCAACACAATTCTTTCACACTATTCTCCTTTTCTGGTTATACGCCTAATTTGTCAGTTCTGCATCTAATAAATCAACAGAAACGAGTGTAGATACACCTTTCTCCTGCATAGTTATACCATATAGTCTGTCTGCTGCCTCCATCGTACCTTTTCTATGGGTAATGACTATAAACTGCGTGTATTTAGTTAATTTATGAAGATAATTAGCATATCTTGAAACGTTCGAATCATCTAGGGCCGCCTCAATTTCATCAAGAAGACAGAATGGAGATGGCTTAAGATTCTGAATAGCAAATAATAACGCAATCGCTGTAAGTGCTTTCTCACCACCAGATAACTGCATCATATTCTGAAGTTTCTTACCAGGTGGCTGTGAGATGATTGTTATTCCTGCCTCTAAAATATCCTCGTCTTCATTCAGTTCTATAGTACCCTTACCACCACCAAATAATTCCTTGAATACCTTATCAAACTCTGTACGAATCTGTGCAAATTTCTCTGTAAACTGTGCCCGCATACCTTTATCTAATTCGTCGATAATCTGAATTAATGATTTCTCTGCCTCTACTAAATCATCATGCTGTGTCTTTAAGAATTCATATCGTTCAGAAACACTCTTATATTCTTCAATAGAGTTAACATTTACGTCGCCGAGTCCTCTTATTTTAGCCTTTAATTCAGCAATATTCTTCTTAAGTTCAGGAAGATTATTATATTCATCATTCTTAAGTTCTAATGCGATATTATATGTGATTTCATATTCATTCCACATATAGTTAATCTGGTTATCCTGCTGTTCTTCTAACTTCTCGCGTTGACTGTTCAATCTGTAGATTTCTTTATCTAACTGATTCATTTTCTCTGACAAACTTTCACGCTTAGCAAAGAAATCTTTATGTTCATTAGACTGCTTCTCTTTCTTCTGATACAATTCAGTAATTTCTTCAGAATATTTATTAAATGATTTATCAGCCTCTTCAATTGATTTCTTAATATTATCAATCTCATCTAGTTTATTCTGGACATCCCCATAAGAATCCTCAGCATTTTTCTGAATATTCTCAAGTTCAGCATTATTAATCTCTATTTCACCATCAATACGTCTGATATTCTCTGCGACAAAAGTAACTTTCTGGTTCATTTCCGTAAATTCTAACTTCATACTGTCTACTTTCTCGCTCTGGGCAGCTTCTTTTGCTTTTTCTTTCTCCATATCCTCTGTAAGAGATTTTATCTTCTCTTCTAAGGCTGTATTCAGATCCTCATAGGTCTTTAATTCAGAATTAAGTTCACTGTTACTTTCCTTAATTTCTGAAATCTGTATTCCGATTTCAGCATTTTCTCTCTTGAAATCTTCGAAAGAGGTCTGTAATTCGTCACGCTTTTCAGTTGCCTGATTAAGATTTAACTTAATTGTATTCTGTAAAATGAACTGTTCCTGCAATACTTTCTTAATTTTATCAAGTTCATTAGTATACTCTAACACCTGACTCTTATATTGTTTAATAGCTTCTTCACATTTCTTATAATTTTCCTGATTCTCTTTAATGCTCTTCTCTAAATCTTCAATCTCTCTTCTACGTCCAAGAAGATTACTTGAATTTCTGAAAGCACCACCTGACATTGAACCACCTGCATTAAGCAATTCGCCCTCAAGTGTAACAATCCTTAATGTGTAGTTATATTTTCTTGCAATTATCAAAGCATTATCAATATGGTCTACTACAACTATTCTTCCTAACAGATATTTTGCAATAGCCTCATATTCTTTCTTAATATGTACAAGGTCGCAGGCAAGTCCTAACACGCCTCTTTCATTTAATACTCTTTCATTGTTAAAGCCTGTCCTGTTAGCAATACTACTAAGTGGAAGAAATGTTGCTCTGCCGAATTTGTTCTTCTTAAGATATTCAATTAATTCTTTAGCAGTATTTTCTGTATCAGTAACCACATTCTGTATACTACCTCCTAATGCAGTTTCGATAGCTACTTCATATTGCTTATCAACCTTAATAATATCAGCAACTACACCGATTACACCTTTCTTCTGCTCTTTAACTTCCATTATCTTTCGAATACTGTTACCATACCCCTCATATCTCTCAGTAATATTCTTAAGAGACTCTAACTTAGAATGGTTACGCTGGTATTCCATAGATAAATCTTTAGATTTCTTATCTAACTCTGAAAGATTTCTGTTATTCTCACTTATATTATCAGTAATCTCATCATTCTTTTTCGAAAGTTCGATAATCTGCATGCTCACATCTTTCAAATCACTTTCAAATTCTTCAATTACCTTATCCTGACTCTCTCTGTCACTTGAGAATTTAATTAGTTTCTGGCTTATCTCAGATTTTCTTATAGAAACCTGTTCAAGCATTGTATCATATCTCTGTATTTTTGATTTAACGGCTGACTTCTGATTTAACAAATCAATAATTTCATTCTTCGCTTCTTCAATTTCAGCTAAAATAGATTCAATATTTTCAGAAATTCCTGCTAAAGCATCAAATTCTTTCTTACGCGTCTCATCAGCTTCTTTTAATATGCTGTTGATGTTATTCTTCTCATTAACATAAGACTCTTTCTCTTTCTGTAATTCAGTTAGTTTATCATTAATAGCCTTAATTCTTTCCTTAATATGCAAATCATTCATTTTAGCTGAATTAATCTGCTCATTTAATAATCTGATTTCACCATCATATTTCTCTTTTAACAACTGAATCTTATTTAATTCATTTTTCTTCTCATCCACATCAGAAGTAATCTCTTCAATCTCTAATTCTAACTGTTCATATTCAGTTTTAATTCTTTCAAATACTTTCTTAGTCTCTTCTAAATCATTAACAGCAATCTCGTTCTTACCGTCAAGTTCGGATAACCTGTTCTTAATGTTCTCAACTTCTAACAAGAACATATTAATATCATTTGCTTTAAGTTCTTCTTTGTATTTCAAATATTCTCTGGCTTTTTCAGACTGTTTCTCTAATGGCTTAACCTGTTTTTCTAATTCGCCTAGGATATCATTAACACGTACTAAATTAGCCTGTTCATCATCAAGCTTCTTCTGTGTCATTATCTTTCTGCGCTTATATTTAACAATACCTGCCGCTTCATCAAAAAGCTCTCTTCTCTCTTCCGGCTTTCCTGATAAAATCTTATCTATCTGTCCCTGTCCGATAATAGAGTATCCCTCTTTACCGATACCAGTATCATAGAATAATTCGTTTATATCTTTTAGACGGCTTACTGTACCATTAATCATATATTCACTTTCACCTGAGCGGAATAATCTTCTTGATACTGTAACTTCGTCAAAATCTATTGCCAGTGAATGATCAGAATTATCAAGTGTTATGGCAACATAAGCAAAACCAAGTGGTTTTCTGTTCTCTGTTCCCGCAAAGATTACGTCCTCCATCTTCGCACCACGAAGCTGTTTTATTCTCTGCTCACCAAGAACCCATCTTACTGCATCGGCCACATTACTCTTACCACTTCCATTTGGTCCGACAATTCCTGTAATACCATTATGAAATTCAAAATTTATCTTATTGGCAAATGATTTAAAGCCCTGAACCTCTATACTCTTTAAGTACATATATTAACAACCTTTCTGTCATTACATTTATCTTTTCTTTAATTTCTTAATGGCATTATATGCTGCCTGCTGTTGGGCATTTTTCTTAGTTCTGCCAATCCCATTTCCGATAACTTTATTATCTAACATACAATTAACTTCATATTCTTTAAGATGATCAGGTCCGTCTTCTCTGACCACAACATAACTAAGCTCACCAAGCTTATACTTCTGTATAATCTCTTGAAGAACTGTCTTGCTGTCGTGAAATAATTGTTTATTCTCTATATCACTTACAACATATTTGTATACAAATTCTCTAGCATGTTCTATTCCACCATCTAGATATATTGCTCCTAAGAGTGCCTCAACTGCATCTGATGTAATCGATGCCCTTTCTCTTCCACCTGTATTCTCTTCACCATTGCTAAGTAAAATATATTTACCAAGGCCTAATTCCTTAGCTACAGCAGCAAGTGGATATTCACTTACAAGACTCGCTCTTAATTTTGTAAGTTCTCCTTCTGGTTTATTTGGAAAATTATCATACAGATACTCACTTGAGATTAATTCCAATACAGCATCTCCTAAAAATTCTAATCTCTCATTACAACTGAATTTACTCATCTTATTATCATTTGCATAAGAACTATGTGTCATTGCCCTGTATAATAACTCTAAATTTTCAAATTCATACCCTATTATGTGTTGAATTTCTTCTATTCTATATTCCATTTCTATCCTTCCTGCTTAAAAAAACGTATTCACATCACTTCCATTACTTTAAAGGAAATATCTTATAAATATAATTATTACCTTTAAAATAATAAAAGTGAAAAGTAAAGAATCGTATATTTTGAATATTCTGTATTCTTAGAATACTCTGCAAATTCTTTACTATTCACTTTAAAATTCTAGTTGTTCATTGCAGCTTTAATCTGTTCTACAGCATCTCCAACTGTTGCAATTGACTCAGCAGCTTCGTTTGGAATCTCGATATCGAATTCTTCTTCAATTCCCATGATAATTTGGAAAACATCTAATGAATCTGCTCCTAAATCATCTACAAAAGTAGTCTCCATTGTTATATCCTCTGGGTCTACACTTAATACCTCAGCTATAATTTTCTGTAATTTTTCAAATTCCATTATAATACACACCTTTCTGAATTCAAATAATAATTAATCAGATTTATATTTTTAATATAAATTTGTTTTTAAGTATTTATCAAACAGCTTTTAACATTTTCAAATGTATGTTATTTTTCATTAAACAGGAGTTTCTCTTTGATTTTCTCATTAATCTTCTGTTCTTTGAAATTAACACACTGAATTATTGAATTACAAACTTCCTTAGCTTTAGAACTTCCATGAGTCTTTACAACTAATCCATTCAATCCTAATAATGGTGCTCCACCATATTCATCTGTCTGGAATGATTTAAGTGTCTTTTTAAGTGCTGGTTTAATTAATAATGCACCTATCTTAGTTCTGAGTGATGACATAAGTCCCTCTTTAACTTTGGCAATTAATGTGTTACCAACGCCTTCATATAATTTAAGAATAACATTTCCAACAAATGCTTCGCTGACTATTACGTCTGCATATCCTGACGGAATATCTCTTGCCTCAATACTTCCGATAAAATTAATATCAGGACAATTTTTAAGAAGTGGAAATGTCTCTTTGACTAATGCATTTCCTTTCTCTTCTTCAGCGCCTATATTGACTATAGCTACTCTTGGATTCTTAACACCAACAATATTCTCCATATAGATTGAACCCATCTTCGCAAACTGTACAAGATGCGATGGTCGTGCATCAACATTAGCACCACAGTCAATAAGTAAAGCCACTCCATCTTTCGTAGGAATAAGAGGTGCAAGAGGTGGTCTTTCAATTCCTTTAATTCTTCCAACAATTAACTGACCGCCTACTAGAACCGCTCCGGAACTTCCTGCTGATACAAATGCATCCGCCTGATTGTTCTTAACTAAATTCATAGCTACAACAATCGAGGAATCTTTCTTTCTTCTTATCGCATTAACCGGTGGTTCTTCTGTCTGTATAACCTCAGTTGCATTCACAACTTCTATTTTATCTTTGTTATATTCATACTTCGATAATTCCTGATTAACAACATCTTCCATACCAACCAAAATTACCTTGATATCTTCACAGGAATTAACGGCATCTATTGCACCCTTGACAATTTCTGTCGGAGCATTATCTCCGCCCATAGCATCTACTGCTACAACTGTAATCTCTTTCTCCACTTATAAAATACCCAGCATATTGCTACCCATATAAGTAAAGGATATTGGGGTCCTTTTTTATTTTCCTTTACCTTTATAAAACTTACTTATGTAAGTCTCTAACATAATATACTAAATAGCTAAATAAAAATCAACATTAATTTTAAATTTTGTATACAGTTAATGTCAGACATTCATAACCAGGTATTTATTTGAATATCTGACCATTAACTAATCCAAATATTTAACACACAAAAAATGTCATAACATACATTTCTGCCTGTTATGACATTCCTTTGAGAAAAATTTCCTAAATAAGTTATCCGTAATGCGAACTACTCATTTCTAATAATTAATCAACTGATATTATTTCTTTTTTGTTGTATGAACCACAAGCTTTGCATACTCTATGTGGCATCATTAATGCTCCACATTTGCTACATTTAACTAAGTTTGGAGCACTCATTTTCCAATTAGCTCTTCTCTTATCTCTTCTAGCCTTTGAGCTTTTATTCTTTGGACAAATAGACATGGTCTGTTACACCTCCTTAAAATTGTTGAAAATGTCACGAATTTTTGACATTCTAGGGTCTAATTCTGTGGTATCACAGTTACAAGTCTGTGAATTAAGATTTGCCCCACATCTATTACAAATTCCTTTACAATTCTCACTGCAAAGAACCTTCATAGGCAAATTAACAAGTATTTCATTATAAATAAGCTTCTCGACATCAAGCATATTATCCTGAATATATGACTGCTCATCTAACGACTCTGTCTTGTCATTTTCCGACTCATTCATGTCAATCTCTTTATTTACTTTGATGTTCATATCATACTTCACATCTTCTAAACATCTATCACATGGTATCATCAATGTTAAATCAATCTCTGATGTCAATGTAAATGTTCTCTTTCCTGTGTTACGAAGCTTAATAAGAACTGGTTGTTTCTTAACTATCTCGTAATCACACATCTTAGATGTAAATCTTGACATCTCTATGTCTGCACAAACATCTAACTCTTTATCAATAGTTGATAAAAGTTCGGATAAGTCAATCAGCATAAATTACCTCTTTTCTAATCGCACTTGAATATTATAACCATAGGTATTGTGTTTGTCAACCTTAAATTTTCAAAATCTTGTATAAACTTGTCTACACATTAAATACTTGTTATTACTTTACAAGTTCTAATGTCTCTTTAGCTATTTTTAATTCTTCATTTGTCGGTACTACAAGCACCTTAATCTTTGAGTTCTCTGTAGAGATGACAACATCTTCTCCTCTTTTTGCATTTTGTTCGTCATCTATTTCCACTCCTAAGAATGTAAAGTATGAACAAATCTCTTTTCTTACTATTGCATTGTTCTCACCAAGTCCTGCTGTAAATACAATTGCATCTATTCCATTCATTGCTGCTGCATATGCTCCAATATATTTGGCAACTCTGTAGCAATACGCTTCAATTGTCATTCTTGCTCTTTCGTCTCCTGCAAGCATAGCATCTGTTATATCTCTGAAATCACTGCCGATTCCTGATAGACCAAGAACACCTGATTCTTTATTAAGGATATTCATAACTTCATCTATCGTCTTATTCTCTTTATGTGCAAGAAATTCTACTATAGCAGGGTCTATACTTCCTGAACGTGTTCCCATAATAAGTCCTTCTAAAGGTGTAAGTCCCATACTCGTATCTATTGATTTTCCACCATCAACAGCACATATACTTGCACCATTTCCAAGATGGCATACAACAGTCTTAAGTTCTTCATATGGTCTGTCTAAAATTTCGGCAACTCGTTTTGAAACAAAACTGTGTGATGTTCCATGGAAGCCATATCTTCTCACCTTATAATCTTCATAATATTTATATGGAAGTCCGTATAAATAAGCTTTAGCAGGCATAGTCTGGTGAAATGCAGTATCAAATACAGCTACCATCTTTGTATCAGGCATTAACTCCTTGCATGCCATTATTCCGATAAGATTAGCTGGATTGTGTAATGGTGCTAAATCATTACATTCCTTTATAGCTTCAATTACATCATCATCAATTATTACTGATTTAGCAAATTTCTCTCCGCCATGTACGATTCTGTGTCCTACTGCACCAACATCACTTAAGTCTTTAATAACACCTGTCTTTGCATTTGTAAGTGCATTGATAACTAATTCAACTGCCTTCTTATGATTTGGCATTGCCTCTTTCACTATCTCCTTGTCAAGACCTGCCGGTTGATATACTAACTGGCTGCCATCTAAACCTATTCTTTCGCATAATCCTTTTGCTAATACGCTATCATCTTCTGAATTAATTAACTGGAATTTCAATGACGAACTTCCGCAATTGATAATAAGAATCTTCATTTTCTCACTCAGTTTCCTTTCCTTACTATAATTATTAATTGAAATTAATATATTTAAAAAACTTAAACAAGTTTTCTCTGCTGTGCCTGTACTGCTGTAATGGCTACAACACCAACTATATCTGATGATGAACATCCTCTTGATAAATCATTAATAGGCTTAGCCATACCCTGTGTTAATGGGCCATAGGCTTCTGCTTTTCCCAATCTCTGAACCAACTTATATCCAATATTACCTGCATCAAGGTCCGGGAAAATTAAAACATTTGCATTGCCTGCAACTGTACTTCCAGGTGCTTTTAATTTAGCTACTTCCGGTACAAGTGCCGCATCTAACTGTAACTCACCATCTGCTGTTACGTTAGGATAATTCTTCTTTAATATCTCTACTGCATCTGTAACCTTTGTTACATCAGGATGTTTTGCACTTCCCTTTGTAGAATGTGATAACAATGCACAAATTGGTTTCTCACCGACTAACATCTCAAATGATTTTGCTGATGATTCTGTAATTGCTGCAAGTTCTTCCGGATTAGGATTCTGGTTAAGTCCTGCATCTGCAAATACAAATGTACCATCTGCACCATATTCACAATCTGGTACACATACTACGAAGAAACCTGATACTAATTTTGTTCCCGGTTTGGTCTTAATAATCTGGAGTGATGGCTTTAATGTTGAAGCTGTAGAATGGCATGCACCCGAAACCACACCATCTGCATCACCAAATTTAACCATCATACATGCATAATACATAAAATCATTCATCATAAGGTCTTTAGCCTGTTCAGGAGTCATACCTTTTGATTTTCTTAATTCATAAAATACTTCTATATAATCTGGTGTTTTACTGAATGTATATGGGTTAACTATTCTTGCTCCTGAGATATCTAATCCCTTGCTATTCTCTGCAATAACTTCTTCTGTACCAATGATAATAAGATTTGCAATTTTCTCTTTAAGAATAATCTCTGCCGCCTCAAAAGTTCTTCTGTCCATTGATTCAGGTAAAACAATTGTCTTAATATCTTTTTTTGCTCTTTCTTTAATATTATCAATAAATCCCATAATTTAATTTCCTTTCCTGTATAATTAATCCGCACACTTTATAATATTATAACGCATTTTTCCTTTGTATACAATATCTTTAAACGTACTAAATTCAATACATTTATTGATATTTTTTTAACAAAATGTTATCATACATATAACGTATTTTAAAACACGATATGAAAGGAGTTTATAATGAAAACCGTTGGAATTATAGCTGAATTTAATCCATTTCACAATGGTCACGCATATCTTATTGAAAAAGCAAGAGAACTTACCAATGCTGACCACGTTATAGTTGTTATGAGTGGCAACTTTGTCCAGAGGGGTGCGCCTGCATTTATGGATAAATTCACAAGAACTGCCATTGCCCTTGAGAATAATGTAGACCTTGTCCTTGAACTTCCGGTTTGTTATTCTATGTCAAGCGCTGCTTATTTTGCAACCGGTGCAGTAGCAACTTTAGATAAATTAAATGTCGTTGATTATCTTTGTTTTGGCTGTGAAAATGATGATTTAGACCTATTAAATCTTATCGCAGATATAATAATAGATGAAGATGAATGTTATAGTGAAGCATTACAGTCATATTTAAAAACCGGTATGTCATTCTCAAGAAGCCGCGAAAATGCAATCATAAAATCTCTTTCTCTGCGTGGTGTCAATATGAGTTCAGAGGAACTTTCACTTATAATATCATCTCCAAACTCTATACTTGCCATTGAATATATTATTGCAATGCGTAAGTCAGGAAGCAAAATGGTTCCGGTTCCAATTAAACGTCTAGATAAAGGCTACCATTCATCTGATTTAGACGGACATTTTGCAAGTGCAAGTGCAATCAGAAAACTCTTTGGCGGCAAATCAATATTTACATTCAACAATGTCAAAGAAACACTTTCTGATATCGTCCCTGCAAATTGTATGGAATTACTTGAAAATGAATACAAGAAAACTTACCCTATTGTCTCTGATGATTTCAGTCCATTAGTCGGTAATGAGCTAATTAAAGCAAGATATAATAACACAGAGATTAATAATCTCTTTGATATAACAGATGACTTAGCTAACAGAATAACTAATCTCTCAGGTTCATATGAGGCCTTCGACAGTTTTGTTAATACCTGTAATTCTTCTATATTTACATCATCAAGAATTTCAAGAATTCTGTTCTATCTGCTATTCAATTATACTAAAGATGATTACTTCACTTTTAAAGATGAGGGATACGTTTACTACTTCAGAGTTCTCGGTTTCAATAAAGCCCATAACAGCTTACTTACTGAAATTAAAACCAACTCCGACATTCCTCTTATCACTAAAATATCTAATGCATTTTCAGTTCTGTCTGAGAATGGCAAACGTATGTTATCAATTAATATGATGGCTGATGAGATTTACAGATTAGTATGTATTGATAAATACAATTTCTCAATACCAAAAGAACCGCAATATGGTGTTATAATAAAAGATGAATAATTACAGAAATGTTTAATCTATGACAGATTTAAGATATAATCTCTTGTATTTCAGCCTCTTACATAGCTGCTTTGTTCATAGCTGTGTAAGAGGCTGAAATAATAAGAAGACTAATGTTGGTTCTGAATTGTATGCTTCTTTTCCCCTTCTTTGATTTATCCAGCGTTTAAATACTCTTATTAATCTTACCAACGTATATTCATCTAATACTATAATATAGTCACAACACCCAAAGCTTTCCTTAAGCGATTCCCTTGGTGAACCCTCCACAATCCAGTCCTTTTTATTAATAATTTCATTAAAACATCTATCTCTTTCCCCAGGGCTTCTTTTTTCATCGCCCGAAGAAGTTCTTTTCCACACAACATTATCTTTTTCATAATATGGTGTATTAAATCTCTGTGATATTCTCTTTGCAAGTGTTGTCTTTCCACTTGCAACAGAACCTATAATATCTATTCTCAAGCCACAAACACCATCCTTTCATTCTATACAAAATTTATATAGTCTCAATCTAATCACTTCTTATTCCTCCTGTCTGTTACTACAATATTTGTTTTAATTGCTTATATAAAAATGAGTTGACATATGTTTTAATTTATACATCAACTCATTTTTTACTCAAACTTCACACATATATCGTAGCATATATTCATCTTTTAAAGTAAATTTGACAGATATAAATATCGAAACACCTTGTAAGAATTGCGTAAATTTGTAAGATATCTTTTTTCGGCTCATATTTTGTGTACATTCAACAGACATACACTTAAGACGAGATGTCCGTCTATGACACACACTTTCACAATTCCTTTATCTAGTGCAAGTAAATGCCGTCATCTGCAAAGTCTATTACGGTGCAGCTAATCAAACGCGCTTCGCTTAAACGGTGATTTACTGCACCGCCCTTTTGCATCTGACGGCATTAACTTGCACACGATACGTCATAAATCAAGTGTGTAGCATAGACGAACACATCGTTTTAAGTGTATGGCATTGAATGAACTCAAATAATCAAAAGAGCCGAAAAAGATATCTACAAATTAGCAATTCTTACAAAAGTTTCGATATTTATATATGCAAATTCACTTAATACAGATGATTTGATTCTATTATATATGTGTGAAATCTGAGTTATTTATATATTCTGGTCTTATTAGTTCTTAAAACTATGAATTGGTGCCGGTATTCTGCCACCTCTGTTTACAAATGCGTCACAAGAGAAATTATTAACAGGCATTATTGGTGCATATCCAAGTAAACCACCGAATTCTACTGTCTCTCCAACGCCTTTGCCAATTACAGGAATAACTCTTACTGCTGTTGTCTTCTGGTTAATCATACCGATCGCTGACTCATCTGCAATAATTCCGGCAATAGTTGTAGCTTTAGTATCTCCCGGAATTGCTATCATATCAAGACCAACTGAACATACGCAGGTCATAGCCTCTAACTTCTCAATTGTAAGTGCTCCTGCTGTAACTGAATTAATCATTTCCTGATCCTCACTTACAGGAATAAATGCACCACTTAAACCACCAACATAAGATGATGCCATAACGCCGCCTTTTTTAACCTGGTCGTTTAATAATGCAAGAGCTGCTGTTGTTCCCGGTGCTCCTACTCTTTCTAAGCCAATTTCTTCAAGAATATCTGCAACACTGTCTCCAATAGCAGGTGTTGGTGCTAATGATAAGTCAACGATACCAAATGGGATGCCTAATCTCTTAGATGCTTCTTTAGCAACTAACTGACCAACTCTTGTTACCTTGAAGGCTGTCTTTTTAATAGTTTCGCAGAGAACCTCGAAGTTCTCTCCACGAACCTTGGTAAGTGCTGTTCTTACAACACCCGGTCCACTTACACCTACGTTTATAATCGCATCAGCTTCTGTTACACCATGGAAAGCTCCTGCCATAAATGGGTTGTCATCAGGTGCATTACAGAATACTACAAGCTTAGCACAGCCTAATGAATCCTGTTCCTTAGTATATTCTGCTGTCTTACGAACAATTTCACCCATTAACTTGACAGAATCCATATTAATTCCTGTCTTAGTAGAACCAACATTAACAGAACTACATACTCTTTCTGTGCAGGCAAGTGCCTGTGGAATTGAATTAATGAGATTCTCATCAGCTTTAGTCATTCCCTTGCTTACTAATGCTGAATATCCACCGATAAAGTTCACCCCTACCTCGTGAGCCACTTTATCAAGTGTCTTAGCTATAGTTACAAAATCTTCAGGTGTTTTGCAGGCACTTCCACCAACTAAACTAATAGGTGTTACAGAAATTCTCTTATTTACGATAGGAATACCGAATTCTTTTTCAATCTCCTGTCCTGTAGATACAAGATTCCTAGCTAATTTAGTGATTTTGTTATAAATATTTTCATTAACCTTGTCTAAATCTGTATCAATACAATCTAAAAGGCTGATACCAAGTGTAATTGTTCTTACATCAAGATTCTCCTGGTCTATCATTTTATTTGTTTCATTTACTTCAAAAATGTTTATCATTACATTTGACTCCTTTTGTAATATTAAATTCTATGCATTGAATTAAATATATCTTCCTGCTGAATTTTAATCTGAACTCCGATTTCTTCACCTAATTTTTCAAGTTCATCAGCTATATTACCAATTTTCTTATCTGCATTGTTAGCATCTACTATCATCATCATATTGAAATAGTCCTGTACAATTGTCTGTGAAATATCTAATATATTGATATTATTTTCAGCTAAATATGTACATACCTTTGCTATAATTCCTACAGTATCTTTTCCAACTACAGTTATAATTGATTTCTTCATTTCTATTCTTTACCTCATTTCTAAATATATTTCAAACGCAAAACAGCATTGAATTAACATCTCTTCTGGCAACTTCAATATCAAAATCACTTGCCTTATATTTATTATCACTTATCGCAATCTCTGATTTTACGGTTTCATATGCGAGTTCTTCATAATTATTCTCTTTGCTAAGATGTCCTAACAGAATGTATTTGAGTCCATCATGTAAGATATCATTAATAAGCTTTCCTGACATCTCATTTGATAAATGTCCTCTGTCACCTAGAATTCTCTGTTTAAGATAATAAGGATAGGCACCCGCTAATAACATTCTGACATCATGATTAGCCTCAATAACCAAAGCATCAAGCTCCTTAAGATTATTCACTATATAGTCATCATATTTACCCATATCAGTAGCTACTGCAACCGATTTACCGCCCTCATTGAACCTGTAAGCTACAGGTTCAGCGGCGTCATGTGATATACTAAATGGACACACTTCTATATCTCCGATATTAAAATGCTCATCAGATTTAATCTCTACATATAAATCTTCCGGTATATAACCTAATTTATTATTGCTTTTTATAGCCTCTACAGTCTTAGGTGTTGCGTAAATAGGTATCTCATATTTTCTTGAAATAACTCCAAGCCCGTTAATATGGTCTATATGCTCATGTGTAATTAATATTCCACTTATATCTTTCATATCAATATCATTTGCATTAAGACCGGTTTCCGTTCTCTTCTTGCTGATTCCTGCATCTACTAACAGATGAGTATTATCAGAACCTACATATATACAATTACCACTGCTTCCACTTGCTACAGTAGATATTCTCATTTGAACCTCCTATCTGTTAGCATGCAGCAGCAAAATGTTTCTGATACCAAAGAACAAATGCATATACTGTCCAGATTTTTCTTGAGTTGTCACATTTCTCATGATAATGTCTGTCTAACAGATTAACAAGATAATCTGTATTGAAGAATAAATCTGCTTCTTTAGATGTAAGAGTATCTTTGACTAAATTATAATATTTATCTTCTCTTAACCAGTTTCTTACTGGAATAGGGAAACCTAATTTCTTTCTCTCTGCTGTAATATCAGGCATAAATTCACTTGCAGCTTTTCTGAAATATCTCTTTGTCTCATGCTTGTCAACTCTATGCTCTACAGGAATACTGAAAGCTACCTTTGCAACCTCTTTATCAAGGAAAGGTACACGTACTTCTAATGAGTGAGCCATACTCATTGTATCTGCTTTATTAAGGATATCTCCCCATAACCAGGTATTGATATCAAGATACTGCATCTTTGTTATATCATCTTTATCCTTAACCTTGTCATATATTGGCTTTGTAATGCTTTCAGGTGTATATTTCTTAATCGGCTTCTTAAGCATCTTATATACCTCAGGAGTATGGAAAATATAAGCATTACCAATATACCTCTCTTCAAGATCTAAGCCTGCTCTTATCATATAATTCTTACCTTTGAAATTAACAGGTAATTTAGTAAGAATTTTTCTGACACCCCTTCTTACAGGTCTTGGAATTGCCATCATAGGTTTTAAGGCAATTGGAGATTTATAGATATTATATCCACCAAATAACTCATCTGAGCCCTCACCTGATAATACAACTTTAACCTGTTCGCTTGCTAGCTTACATAAGAAATATAATGCGATACATGATGGATCTGATAATGGTTCATCAACATGATTCATTATCTTTGGAAATTCTTCAAAATATTCCTCTGTAGTTATTAATTTACTCTTATTCTTAACACCGACATAATCTGATAATGTCTTTGCTAAAGGTATCTCATTACATCTTGGATAATCAAAACCTACACTGAAAGTCTTGTCAAGATTACTTCTTGCAACAATGTAACTTGAATCAACACCTCCTGATAAGAAGCCACCTACTTCTGTGTCACTTATCTTATGTGCTGCGATTGAATCAGCCATAACATCATTAACTTTCTTTACAGCTTCATCAAATGTAATACTCTCATCGGTATTGAATTCAGGTGAATAATATCTCTCTATCTCGATTTTTCCATCTTTCCATAAAAGGTAATGTGCAGGTGGAAGTCTGAATATTCCTTTAAAGAATGTCTCTTTTAAGATAGAATACTGGAATGAAAGATAACTTTCTAATGCTTCCGGATTAAATTCCTTCTTAACAGTCGGAAATTTAAGAATTGCCTTAATCTCTGAACCAAATACGAAATCATTCTCTGTCTGTGTATAGAAAAGAGGCTTGATTCCAAAGATATCTCTTGCCATAAGCATCTCTTTCTTCTCTCTGTTCCAGATTGCAAATGCATACATTCCTCTTAATTTCTGCAATAAATCTTTACCATATTCTTCATATCCATGTACTAAAACTTCTGTATCTGCATCAGTTTTAAATATATGTCCTTTTTCAATAAGGTCAGCCTTAATATCCTGATAATTATATATCTCGCCATTAAATGTCACGACAATAGAACCGTCTTCATTATACATTGGCTGTTTACCATTAGTAATACCAATAATACTAAGTCTTCTAAAACCGAGACCTGCCATATCATCTATATGAGTTCCCTCATCATCAGGTCCTCTATGTTTAATAGAATTCATCATTTCAATTAAATCTTCTTTATATTCACTACCTTTGCCATCGGTTGTAATATATCCGGCAAATCCACACATTCCAGTCACTCCAATCATAAATAATTTGTGGTACATGTAAATATCTGTCGCAATCATATCATAAATGTTATTCAAGGTCAAACCAAAATGCCATATATTTAGTCATATTAACAATATAAATTAATAAAATTATAATAAACCAATAAAAGAATTGCCTTTATGACAGATACGAATTTGCCTGCACATTTTTCATCTTCTCTTAAAGAAAAGGCACTCAGAAAGAAAATAAAATGAAAAATTTCTTACTACGTATATTTCTTTATCTTACACTTGTTGTTTTGTTGTTTTTTCCATCATATTGTGCCGACGGTGTCTTATTAGGCATCAAATTATTTATTAATTCATTATTGCCGGCTATTCTTCCATTTATAATTTTCTCTAACTTTATGATTCAGCTTGACTATTCATGGCAGATAGGTCGGCTATTCTATCCTATTACTCATACTCTCTTTGGCGTATCTTACTATGGTTCCTATGCTGTCATTATGGGCTTTCTATGTGGTTACCCGGTCGGTGCCAAAATAACTTCTGACCTATATCTTAATGGCAGTATAACTAAAGCTGAAGCCGACTATATTCTGAAATTCGTTAATCACGCCAGTCCCTCATTCATTCAGGGATATGTTGTACTTTCATTATTAAATACACCCGAATACAGATTTATCGCCATAATACTTACATATCTTCCCGAAGTAATAACCGGAATAATTTTCAGACGACATAAGTCATATAAAAATATCGATATCTCAGTTTCCAGGTTAAAATATCCAATAAATAAAATACTTGATGACAGCCTTTCTAATGCCATTTTGACTGTTGTTAAAATAGGTGGTTATCTAATTATTTTTACCACTATTGCAGGTATTATTATGAAAATTACATTTATCTCTGATATCTTTAAAGTTATTATAGTAGCCTTATTAGAGATAACTTCTGGAACTTATTACCTGTCATTATTAAATATCAGTCTTCCTCTCAGACTGCTTTGTATTATAGCTGCCTGCATACTTGGTGGAGTATCTACATTTTTTCAGATTAATAGCGTTTTATCTAAATTTGAATATAAAAAAAGAGACTACCTATATTCCAAATGTGTCTCTTTAATAATTATGATCATATTATATGTTATTTTATTTACTATATTTAACTAATATAAGTACATCTGTTAAAGTAAATTTGCATATATAAATATCGATACACCTTGTAAGAAGTATCGATATTTATATATGCAAATTCACTTAATCAAATGATTTAATTCTTATACTCGTTTAAATCAACTGTATAATCTTCAAATTCTGTATCTTCTGCAGCCTCCTCAGTATTCTCCGGCTGTTCTTCTACATTTTCAGTTGCCTCATCCTTAGGATAAAGTTCATTTCTATTTGCAGTTACGACATCAAGACTTGTATTTAATGATTTCATAAATGCATCATATTTCATTGTAACATTTTCCATTGTATGAGTAATTATATTCTGTAAATTTTCCAAAATATCATCAGTATATTGCATTGCGCCCATTCTGATGTCATTTGCATCATTAACAGCATTATCAAGTATCTGCTGTGCCTGTGCTGAAGCATCATCAACAAGGTTCTGAGCCTGAACATATGCCTGCTGCATAATCTCATGTTCTGAAATAAGTTCACTTGTCTCTTCTCTTGCCTGCTGTAACATATCCTCAGCTCTTGCCTGTGCATCATTCATAATAGCTTCTTTATTATTAATAATACGTTGATATTTTCTAATTTCTTCAGGTGTCTTCATTCTAAGTTCAGATATGTACTCTTCTAACTGCTCTTTATTAACAATTATATTAACTCCTGATAATTTCTGTCTCTTACAATTATCGATAAATTCTTCAATTTCTGTTAATATCTGCTCATACTTACTCATTTTTTACCTCCATACCTTTTAAAGTTTATTCTTAATTGAATCTATTTTTTCATGTATTTTCTCTACAACATATGGTGGAACAAATTTATCAACGTCACCGCCACACATAGCCACCTCTTTTACTGTACTAGAACACAGGTATGCATATTCAAGACTTGTTGTAAGGAAAATTGTATCAACTTTTTTGTCCATTATTCTGTTAGTCTGGGACATCTGCAACTCGTACTCAAAATCTGTTACTGCCCGTAAACCTCTTATGATAATTGTTGCATCATATTTTTTAGCAAAATCTACTAATAATCCACTAAAACTGTCGATTTTAACGTTGTCCATATATTTTGTAACTTCCTTTAACATATTAACACGTTCTTCCACAGAAAACAATGGCGATTTTGAATTATTATTGAGTACAGCCACTATCAAAACATCTACCATTTTAGCAGAACGTTCTATTATATCTAAATGTCCCTTTGTTACAGGATCAAAACTTCCCGGATAAATCGCTATTTTCATCTTATTATCATTCCTGTCTATTATTACTTTTATTATTTATAATTTATATATTACAATACAGATATTTATTCAAGATAGTTATTCATCAAATGAACTTTTAACATCCTAATTCTTATATATAAACATATGCTTATTTGTCTTATATTTCTTCTCTTTGAAAAGCTCATATCCCATATCTCTAAGATATGAAAATGATGTATTAAGAGATGCTTCCACAATTATCATGGTATCACTATCTATAATCTCAGATTGCTTCAATCTGTCAAGAACTTCTTTTTCTATTTCTTTATTATATGGTGGATCCATAAATACAATATCAAACTTTGCATTTCTTCCCTCTAACATTGAAATAGCAGTCATTACATCATATGACATTACAATACCACTATTAACAAGTTTTGTAAATATAAGATTCTCTTTAATACAATTAATTGCTTCTTTATTATTTTCGACAAAAACAGTCTCTTTAGCCCCTCGGCTTAAAGCCTCTATGCCAATCGCCCCGCTTCCACTGAACAAATCAAGAAATCTACATCCCTCTATATCATTTTGCAACATATTAAACAACGTTTCCTTAATTCTATCAGTAGTCGGTCGGGTATTATCACCCTTTACCGTCTTTAATTGAAGACGTTTTGCAGTTCCAGCTATAACTCTCATTTTTCCGGTCAGTTACCTTTCTTATAAAAATTTCTTTTATATCGAAAATATGGTTGTCCAAAACGGGCAACCATATGAATTAATCTTGCTTCTGATAGAAAAATGATTTAACCGATGAGTAATTTAATTCGCGGTAATTTATTATCTGTTCAGTACTTCCCACAAATAGAATTCCTCCCGGCTTCAATGATTCATTGAATTTCTTATATATCTCAGTCTTTGCTTCATCTGTAAAATATATTACAACATTTCTGCATAGAATCAAATCACAATTAGAAATATATTCATCTTGTAATAAATTATGATGTCTGAATTCAACACATTTCTTAATTCTATCACTTATTCGATAATTTTTTTCGCCAATCTTCGTAAAGTACATATCTATAAAGTCTTTTGGAAGATTTGCAAGACTTTTGGCATTATATACACCCACATTTGCTTTCTCTAGAACCTGTTTGTCAATATCCGTTGCAATAACTGATATATCACTTAAAGGTATATATTTAGAAAGCAACATTACCAACGAATATGGCTCATCACCCGTAGAACAGGCCGCACTCCATATCTTCAGTTTACAATTCACTGAATTCTTCATAAGTCCAGGAAGTATACTGTCTTCTAAAATCTTCCATTGGTCAGGGTTTCTATAAAATTCGGATACATTGATGGTAATATAGCTTATGAATTCCTCGAAAATCTTCTTGTTATTCTTAAGTGACTCTACATATTCACTGTATCCGTTAATATTATGTTTCGCTATAAGAGCGTCGATTCTTCTCTTCATCTGACGCTCTTTATAGCAGTTTAAATCAATATGAGTTAATTCATATACAGGTAGCTTGAATTGTTCGTAATCCATTATAGCCTCCCTGAATTATTCTTCAGTATCAGCCTCTGTTTCTGCTTCATCATCTGCTGAATCAGCTTCTAATGCTTTAATACTTAAGCTTACTTTCTTTGCTTCTGCATTAAAATCAACGATCTTAGCTTCTACTTCCTGACCAATTGAAAGAACATCAGCAGGTTTGTTGATTCTTGTCTTAGAAATCTGTGATACATGAAGTAAAGCATCAACACCTGGCTCTAATTCAACAAATGCACCAAAGTCAGCCATTCTTGCAACTTTACCTTTAACAACATCACCAACATGATATTTATCTGCTGCTGTTGTCCATGGGTTTGTCTCATCAAACTTGCAGCTTAAAGCAATCTTATTGCCTTTAATCTCTTTAATAATGCACTTAACTTTATCACCTGTTTTGAGAATATCCTGTGGATTATCAACTCTTCCCCAAGACATCTCAGAGATATGAAGTAATCCGTCCATTCCACCTAAATCAACAAATGCACCAAAGCTTGTTACATTTTTAACTGTGCCTTCTACAACATCGCCTTCTTTGATTGATTCAAGTAAAGCTTTCTGTTTTTCTTCTTTAGCTGCTACTAAAAGAATCTTTCTGTTACCGATAATTCTTCTCTTTCTTGGATTAGAATTTGGTGTAAATTCTGTAACAACAAATTCGATTTCTTTATCTGCATATTTCGATAAATCTTTCTCGTATGTGTCTGATACAAGACTTGCTGGAATAAAGATTTCTGTTTCGTCAACTACAACTGTAAGTCCACCGGCTCTTACCTGTGTAACTTTTGCTTTGAGAACTTCTTTGTTGTTATAAGCTTCTTCAATACGTTTGCTTCCTTTTTCAGCAGCAAGACGTTTGTATGAAAGTACAACCTGACCTTCACCATCATTAACTTTAACAACTTTTGCTTCCATTGTGTCGCCTACAGATACACATGTTCTTAAATCAACGTTTGGTGTATTTGTATATTCACTACGACTAACAATACCATCTGCTTTGTAACCTATATTTAAGACGATCTCGTCTTCTTTAACGCTGATTACTGTGCCCTCAACGACTTCTCCTGTACTTATTTGTTTCATTCCCTGTTCTTCAAATAACTGTTCAAAACTTAACTCTGACATTAGTATGAACCTCCTCGATTATATTATTTGGGGTTGAAGCCCCAGCTGTAATACCTACGCTACCTATTTCAATATTATCTAATTCTAAATCATCTAATGTTTGTATATAGTAAGTATTATTACATTCGCTTTTGCATATTTCATACAACTTTTGTGTATTTGAACTGTTCCTTCCACCAATTACAATCATGGTGTCAACTTGCTTTGCTATCTCTCTCGCCTCTCGCTGGCGCTCATGTGTAGCACTACAAATTGTGTCTAAAACATTTATATCATAACCCTTTTTTGAAATAATTTCAACTAAATTATTAAATTTCTTGTAATTAAATGTCGTTTGAGATACAATACACACCTTCTTTGGTTCTTTTAGCTCGAATTCTTCAGCTTCTTCTGCAGTTCCAATAATTGTTGTATCATCTCCTGCCCAGCCTTTTATACCCTTTACTTCAGGGTGGTCTGAATTACCGATTATTATAATGTGCTTATTATTATTCTTTTCATTTTGCACAATCTTATGAATTTTTCTGACAAAAGGACATGTTGCATCTACCAAAATAAGATTATTTTCTTCTATTATGTCGTATATTTCCTTTGTTGCACCATGAGAACGTATAATAACGATTCCATCTTTCGTGTTTTCTAACTCTTCTTTAGAATTAATAACACTGACGCCTTTACTTTCTAAATCCTTAACTACTTCCTCATTGTGAATGATAGGTCCATAAGTATATATTTGCTTGTGCATGGAATTATCATTTATCTGTTCATATACTTTATCAACTGCTCTCTTTACTCCGAAGCAGAAGCCTGCACTTTTAGCAACAATTATATTCTTAGCTGCATTCAAATTGTCTTTCATGCTTTTCTCCATATTCTTAAGAGTTCTATTATACTACACTTATACTACATTGCTTCATCTATATATTCAATTATCTTATCAACCACTTCATTGATAGTCATATCAGAAGAGTCTAAGATAACAGCACCCTCGGCAACAGTCAAAGGTGCACATTTCCTATGGGAATCTCTATAATCACGCTTTTCAATTTCAGCCTCTATCTCTTCAATTGTTCCTGTGTATCCCTTTTCTTTCTGTTCGATAAATCTTCTCTTAGCTCTTGTATGCACTGATGCTGTAAGATATATCTTGACATTGGCATCTGGAAGTACATTAGAACCGATATCTCTTCCATCCATAATGACATTTTCAGTCTTGGCTATATTTCTCTGAAGTTCTAATAATTTAGCCCTTACCTGTGAGTAAGCTGAAACTGCTGAAGTCATCTGGCTAACTTCTTCTGTTCTTATAAATGCATTAACATTTTCACCATTTAATAATACTTTCTGCTCTCCATTTTCATACTCAATCTTAACGTCACAGTTTTCGCATACTCTAACTACACCTGCTTCATCATCTGCTAAAATATTTTCTCTTATACACGCAAGAGCCATTGCTCTGTACATAGCACCAGTATCCACATAGATAAAATGCTTCTTTGCTGCTGCAAGTTTTGCTATTGTACTCTTTCCTGCTCCTGCTGGTCCATCAATTGCTACATTTATTTTTTTCATACTAAACTCCATTCCGCTTTAATATTCCATACCTGCAAGTCTCCCTGTAGACCATGCTATCTGCAGGTTATAACCACCTGTCAGTGCATCAACATCTAACATTTCGCCTGCTAAATATAAATTGCTGATAATTTTCGATTCCATTGTTCCTGGATCTACTTCTTTAACCTTAATACCACCCTGAGTAATTATCGCTTCATTAAAGCTTCTCAGTGATGTTATCGTAAGTTTTAATCCTTTAAATGCTTCGACCATTCGGTTTCTCTCTTCTTTAGAGATGCTATTGACCTTTTTATGAGATTCTATCTCACAATAATCTAGCATAACAGGAATTAGCTTTTTAGGCAACAGATTATCCATAACATTTACAATATCTTTGTTAATTCCATTCGTAAATTCTCTGAGTATTCTGTCATCTAGCTGTTCTTTACTAAGTGCCGGTTTTAAGTCTATCCTAGCAATCAGATTGCCCTCTTTAAGATATTTGCCGGCAACACTGCTTCCACTTAACACTATCGGACCACTGATGCCAAAATGTGTGAAAAGCATTTCGCCAAATTCCTCATATACAGGCTTTTTATCAACCTCATTACGATAAAATGATATATCTACATTCTTGAGTGATAAACCCTGTAATTCCTTAGCGAACTCTTCTTTTACATTCATTGGTACAAGTGCAGGACTTAAATCAGTTATCGTATGCCCATATTTTCTAAGAATATCAAAGCCTTTTCCATCAGAACCTGTCACTGGATAAGACATACCGCCTGTAGCCATTATAACTTTATCAGCATATACTTTTCTGCCATCTTTAAGAACAACTCCTTTTACTGTATTATCCTCAACTACCAGGTCTTTTACAAGTATATTATATTCTATCTCTACATTTTCATTTCTAAGTGCTTTCTTCAATGTATTAATAACATCTGAAGACTTGTCTGATACAGGAAAAATTCTGTTTCCTCTCTCCACTTTCAGATGTAATCCGTTTTCTTCAAAAAATGCTTTAACATCTTCATTACTAAACGAATAAATCGCACTATACATAAACTTTCTGTTAGTAATTATATTATTAAGAATTGTTTCCACATCAGAATCATTTGTTATATTACATCTTCCTTTTCCAGTAATGAATAACTTCTTTCCTGCTTTCTCATTTCTTTCAAATACAGTTACTTTATTTCCACACAAAGCAGACGAATATGCAGCCATCATTCCTGCCGCACCTGCTCCTATAACTATAACTTTTCTATCTGCCATTTAATCCACCATTTTCGTTTTAGTCTTGATTCCATATTAAATATGATACGGAACTCTATTGATTTTTTCATACATTTCTAGCAAAAAAGCCTGATTCCATATTATATATAATACGAACCTCCGAACCTGATATCGGGTTCTCTATATGATAAAAGTTATTTTTCAATACTTCTAATTGCAACTTCATCATCAACCATATTTATCTCATCATTTGAATAAATCTGGTAATCACTCCAGATTCTCTCTAATGTATCTAACTTCTCTGTCACATAATCTGCTTTCTTCATACACAGCGATACCACTAAAGCATTTATAACACTTAATGGTGCTACTAACGAGTCAACCACCGTTGCCATATCGCTTCTTGCCAAAAGATTACATGATGAATACAGATTAAGCGGCGAATTCTTGTCATCTGTAATCGATATGACTTTTGCATTTCTGTCATTGGCAAATTCCATAGCTTTAAGAGTTCTCATTGAATATCTCGGAAAACTTATTCCAATAAGTACATCATCTTTATTAATATTAATCATCTGTTCGAAAATCTCACTTGCATTATTCGTAGTTACAACCGTGACATCATCAAATATTATATTAAGATAAAAGCCTAAAAATGTTGCAAGTGGCATACAGGTCCTTATACCCACAACATAAATACGTTTGGCATTCATTATGCTTTCTACTGCCTCTTCAAAATTAGACTTCGATATGGTATCTAATGTGAGTTTTATTTTTTCGGCATCTGACATCATAACTGTTTCTAACACCTGTGCCTTAGTCATCTTAGAAGCTGATATCTCTATACGCTGCACAGAATGTAATTTATCTTTTACAACATCTTCTAATGCCTTATGGAATTCAGGGAAACCATTATATCCTAAAAGTGTTGCAAATCTTACCGTTGTAGACTCGCTTACGCCCACCATCTCTCCTAACTTAGCTGCTGTCATAAATACTGCTGTATCATAATTAGAAGTAATATATGCCGCAAGTTTTTTCTGTCCTTTACTCATTTTAGGATACCTTTCGTTCATTCTCGATATTAAATCGCCGTTAATCTCTATATTGCCCATTTCCTCTTTATCAATCTCTACATTGTCCATTTCTGCTTTATTAATTTCAATATTATCGTCTGCCATATATGTACTCCAATTTTATCCAGTATATTATCAAGTTGCCTGTTGATTTCTTTGTTATAATAATCGTTAGGTAAATCGTTGATGTTCAATTCTAATCTCATAAAAAGATTATTAACCTCTTTTTTTGTATAATGTCCATCGCCAAACAAACCTTACACGAAAGGAGGCAACGTTCATAGACATTATACTATACTTATTTAATTTCATCAAATACCAACAGAAAATAATCTTCCAGATTTTGATTCTATCTGTAAATATATTCCACTCAGGAGGTATCCACAGCTATAATCTTTAATATTTTATATATTCCATACGCTTTACCGGCTAAACAGAGTCTCGACCCATAATTTAAAAACAAGTCATTATGAACATTAAATTTCATAATGACCTGTCAATTTCAATATATATATTTCTATTTGAATTAACTAACAATAATTAATTATAAATAATTATGCTGGATATACACCATCTTTAGTATCTGCTTTAGCTAAATCAACTTTAGTCTCCTGTGCTTCTCTGTATTTAAAGAAGTCTGTAGCAACCTGTGGAAATAATGCATATGATAATACATCTTCGTCCTGCTCAACATACTGTTCAGCTTCTTTCTTAAACTCTTCAAGCTGTGGTTTTATTAAATCTGCTGGTCTGCATGTAATAGGTTTTGTATCACCAATACATTTCTTCTGAACCTCTTTATTAAATGGTTTAACTGTTTTACCAAATTCACCACTTAATATCTTCTTAGATTCTTTTGTTACCATCTTATATCTTTCACCCTGAAGTACATTAAGAACTGCCTGTGTACCCACAATCTGTGATGATGGTGTAACAAGTGGTGGTTCACCAAAGTCTTTTCTTACTCTTGGAATCTCTTCTAATACATCATAGTATTTATCTTCAGCATGAGCATCTTTAAGCTGTGATACAAGGTTAGATAACATACCACCTGGTACCTGATATAATAATGTCTTAATATTAACACCCATAACCTTTGGATTAAGTAATCCTGTCTTAAGTGCATCTTCCTGGATTGGTCTAAAGTAATCAGCGATTTCTGCAAGAAGATTCTGGTCAAGACCTGTATCATATGGTGTTCCCTTAAATGTTTCAACCATAACTTCTGTTGCAGGCTGGCTTGTTCCCATTGAAAATGGTGAAATAGCTGTATCTATAACATCTGCTCCTGCTTCTACAGCTTTTAAATATGTCATTGATGCTACACCTGAAGTATAATGTGTATGCATCTGAATTGGAAGAGATGTACCATCTTTTAAAGCCTGGACTAATTCAGTTGCTTTATATGGTAAAAGTAATCCTGCCATATCCTTAATACATAATGAGTCAGCACCCATATCTTCAATTCTCTTAGCTGTCTCTTTCCAGTAATCAAGTGTGTATGCATCACCTAATGTATAAGCTAATGCAACCTGTGCATGACCTTTTTCTTTCTTCGCAGCATTAACTGCTGTTTTTAAGTTATCAAGGTCGTTAAAGCAGTCAAATATTCTGATGATATCGATTCCGTTTGCAATTGATTTCTGTACGAAATATTCTACAACATCATCTGCATAATGGTTATATCCTAAGATATTCTGACCTCTGAATAACATCTGTAATTTAGTATTTTTGAATCCATCTCTTAACTTTCTAAGTCTTTCCCATGGATCTTCCTTTAAGAATCTAAGTGATGCATCAAATGTAGCTCCACCCCAACATTCTACTGAGTGGTAACCAACTTTATCCATTTTATCAACTATAGGTAACATCTGCTCTGTTGTCATTCTTGTAGCAATTAATGACTGATGGGCATCACGAAGAACTGTCTCTGTAATTTTAATTGGCTTTTTAACCTGTTCTGCCATATTATACCTCTTTTCTGTACTTCATCTGAAATACTTTTTTATTATCTGCATTTTACTTACAAAATTTTTATGCTCCAATTCCAAATATCGCCATAAATGTACCTGCTGCAACCGCTGTGCCGATAACTCCGGCAACGTTTGGTCCCATCGCATGCATAAGTAAGAAGTTCGTAGGATCTGATTCAGAACCAACTTTCTGTGATACTCTGGCAGCCATAGGAACCGCTGATACACCAGCCGAACCGATAAGAGGATTAATCTTACCTTTTGTAACCTTACACATAACTTTACCTATAACTACTCCTGCTGCAGTACCAAACGCAAATGCAACAAGACCAAGGATAACTATCTTGATTGTATTCATATTTAAGAAAGCTTCTGCACTTGTTGTAGCGCCGACACTTGTACCAAGTAGTATAACTACGATATACATAAGTGCATTTGATGCTGTCTCTGTAAGCTGTTTAACAACGCCACATTCTCTGAATAAGTTACCAAGCATAAGCATACCAACAAGTGGTGCTGTTGTAGGTAAAATAAGAACTACTACTACAGTAATAATAATTGGGAATAAAATCTTTTCTAACTTAGAAACAGGTCTTAACTGTTCCATCTTAATCTTACGTTCTTTCTCAGTTGTAAGTAATTTCATAATTGGTGGCTGGATAATTGGAACTAATGACATATATGAATATGCCGCCACTGCTATAGGTCCCATTAAAGCAGTCTGGCCTAATTTACCTGCAAGAAAGATTGATGTAGGTCCATCTGCACCACCAATGATAGAGATAGCTGCTGCTGCTTTATCACTGAATCCCATAAATATTGCAAGAAAATAAGCTACATAAATACCAAACTGTGCTGCTGCACCAAGTATGAAACATTTTGGATTTGCGATAAGAGGACCAAAGTCTGTCATCGCACCAACACCTAAGAAGATAAGTGATGGTAAAATACTCCATTCATCTAATAAGTAAAAGTAATGTAATAAACCACCTACTCCATTATCTGAATCCTTAATTGCAAGCATAATGTCAGGATACATATTAACCAAAAGCATACCAAATGCGATTGGAACAAGTAATAATGGTTCATATTCTTTAGCTATTGCAAGATACAAGAATACTAACGCCACTAAAATCATAACATAGTTACCCCATGTCAGATTAAAGAAAGCTGTCTGATGCAATAGATTTCCAAGTGTGTCAACAACGTAACCCATTGTAAAGCCTCCTGTTCAAATTAATTTTAAAATTTTAGTTTAAAGATGCTAATACGCTACCTGCTTCAACACTTGCGCCTTCGTTTACATTTATGCTGGCAATTGTTCCATCAGAAGGTGCAACGATTTCATTTTCCATCTTCATTGCTTCTAATATCATAATAACTTCGCCTCTCTTAACCGCCTGTCCTACACTTGCCTTAACTGAAAGAATTTTACCAGGCATAGGAGAATTAACTTTAACAGCTCCCTCTGAACCTGTTGCAGCAGGTGTTGCTGCCTTTGGTGCTGCTACTGCCTTAGGAGCTGCCTTTGGTGCTGCTGTCTGTGTAGCTGCTCCTGTTCCTAATTCTTCAACTTCTACATCATATACATTTCCATTTACTGTGATTCTATAATTTTTCATTTTGAATGTCCTTTCTATTTATTATATTTTTGATTTATTTCCAGTTTCTGTTCTGAACTCTCTTGATTGAACGAACAACGAATCCATCACCTGATGTCTGACTAGATGCAGCAATTGCAGCAGTTATAACAGCTACTAATTCTTCATCATTTGTTGTTTCAATTTCTTCCTTAGTTGTAATCTGTTCAACAGTATTATCAACTGCTGTATCTTTCTTGCTATTCTTCTTGTTAGCAATTGCTTTTTCAGCTTTTCCGACATATTTGAATAAGCCAATTAATAAACTTAAAAATACTAATACAATAATTACTGTTCCCATACCCATTACAGTATTAAGAGCAGCTTTCTTCATTGTCTCGCCAATTGTATACTTTGGTTCATATGTCATAGATGTAATACTTAAATTCTTATCAATCATACCAAATGTATAAGTAATATTTACATCTCTTTTCTTAAATTGTGCTTTTAACTTTATAGTTACTGAATCAGTATCTTCTGTTAATGTATATTTAGGATTTTCATCTTTATCAAGATAGAATCCTACGAATTCACCAGCTTCTTTTCTAGCTGCTTTGAACTGCTCAAGACCTTTCTTTAATGCTGCTTCAGATTCATCACTATCATCATACTGTTCCATCGCATCATCAATTGTCTTATCTTCCCATTCAGCTACTGTTTCTGTATTAGTTGTTACTGCACTAACTAAATCACTTTCAGTATAATCGAAAGAAGCTTTTTTAGCTTTACTATTTCCACATGCTGTCAAAGCAAAAACACAAGTAAGAACACACATAAATACCAATATTTTTTTAATCTTTTTCATGTTCTTCACCTCTCACTAGACCGTTCCATGTTTTTTGCCCGGACGATCCTCTCTCTTTGTGAACAGCATCTCAATTGCACCGATAAGATATTTTCTTGTATCTTCAGGATTGATAATTGAATCTACATATCCTCTTGATGCTGCTGAATTAACACTTAACTGAAGTTCATCATATTCTGCTGCCTTCTTAGCAATTAATTCATTAGCACTGTCTGCTTTACTTATCTCATCTGCATACATAATCTTTGCAGCAGATTCAGAATTCATCATACCGATTTTTGTTTCAGGCCATGCATAAACAATATCTGCACCAATAGATTTACTGTTCATCATTACATATGCACTACCAAATGCATTCTTTACAACTACATTAATCTTTGGAACTGTTGCATTAGCAAAAGCATATGTAAGTTTTGCTGCTGCCTTAGCCATTTTCTTCTCCTGGCATACAGTTGTCTCAAAACCTGTAACATTAGTAAATGATACAACCGGAATACTGAATGCATCACAGAAGTTAACGAATTCTTCAATTTTCTCTGCACCTTTTACAGAAATTAAATCTGAATTATTAGCAACTGCACCAACAGTGTTTCCACCTAATCTTATAAGACCTGTAACCACATCTGTTGCAAAATCTTTCTTTGTCTCAAATAATACTCCATTATCAGAAACCATTTCTAATAATGTCTGCATATCATCAACGTATCCCTCGATACCTGAACATACTCTGTTTAAATCATCTGTACATTCTTCAAATGACATATCATCTTCATTATTAGCAGGGAGCATTGCTACAAGCTCACGTATTTTATTGATTACTTCTGCTTCGTCACCCGTAAAGTCAACATTTGATGTTTCTTCACTCTGGAACTTAGCTGAAGATGTATCACATTTCTCTGTATAATTTCCATCTAATGCATTAGGAGAGTTAACAAATAAATGTGCATTGTCTGACATAAGTGTAAAGTCTGACATTCCTGCTGCAATAGCAAGTCCACCACCGCAATTACCAAATATTGCACTTATCTGTGGTATAACACCTGATGCCAATGCCTGTTTCATATAGATTTCACCAAATGCATTAAGTGCATCTGTTGCTTCCTGAAGTCTTAAACCTGCACAATCTATGAGACCAATTACAGGCGCACCCATTTTCATTGCCATATCATACAATTTAACAATTTTCTTAGCATGCATTTCCCCGATTGAACCACCTAAAACAGAAGCGTCCTGGCTGTAGACATACACTAATTTGTCATCAATTACACCATAGCCAGTAACAACACCGTCTGCAGGAGTTTCTTTTTCTGTCATATTAAAATCAGTTGTTCTTGCCTTAACAAGACTCCCGATTTCAACGAAACTATTATCATCAAGTAAAGCTTCTATTCTCTTACTTGCTGATACATTTGATGTAGTACTCATCTTTTAAACCTCCATTGTTATATATTAAGTGTAAAGCCTGCAAATATGCCTGTTTTACACATTTTATAGCAGTTATCTAATTCAGGCAAATTCCCAAACCTCTGCCGATTATAATTGTATACTTCATACCCGAAAAATGCAAGCGATTTTCATCTTAATCGACAAAAAAGATGACATTTTTAACTAATGTCATCTTTGACCTGCATATCATAATCAGCTTTTATCCGGCTGTTAGAATATGCTAATTAAATTTAAACTTATGTAATGTCCATTTACGGCACACTTTATAAAAGAATATTCGATATTTCAATTAAATCTAAAACAATAACCTTTTAAAGACTACCATAAAACTATATCTTATGTCAATTTTTTTTACATTTTTACTTGCACATATTTTATATTTTGCAAATTCCTTTTTATTAATCATAATTCGCATATATCCTAAAATTTGCCCCTCTCTGACCGGTGCACAAATCTTCTTTTCACTAATATCATCATATACATATTCTATGACATCTTTATCAGACACCAATGCCTGACATTCTCCTGAGATATATGTATTTACATTATCCTCTATGCCATTTTCTACTAAAATATTCTTATACAGATCAATTCCACTGAATAATACCCTGTACTCATAATTATCAAACCCATAATTCATAAGTTTAACTGTATCTTTCCATTTATATGTCTTACTAGGAGGCCAACCACTTGCAAGCACTACTGAAATAAAGGTTTTATTATTTCTTCTTACAGCACCAACGAAGCAATATCCTGCATTGCCTGTAAAACCAGTTTTTATGCCTATTGCACCTTCTATCATTTCTAAAAACGCATCTTTATTATATACTGAATAACTACATTTGCCTTCAATATCACTAAATGAATGTGAGCATGTATTCACAATCTCTAGAAATTTTTCATTCTTAATTGCCTCTGCGGCAATTATTGCCATATCATATGCAGTCGTATAATGTAGTTCATCATCTAATCCATTAGGTGTAACAAAGTTAGTATTTACTGCACCTATTTCTCTTGCTCTCTTATTCATAAGCACCGCAAAATTCTCTGTACTTCCAGCCACCGCCTCCGCTATGGCTACTGCTGTATCATTATGTGATTCAAGCATCAACGAATACAGCATATCGTGCATTCTAAACTTTCTTCCATTAACCGCACCTAATTTAACTTTTGGCATGGAACAGGCTTTTGTCGAAAATTCAACTATATCTTCTTCCTTAGAATTCTCTAATGCAATAAGGCATGTCATTATCTTAGTAGTACTCGCCATAGCCATTTTCTCATATCCATTCTTCTCATACAGAACTCTTTTACTATCCGCATCTATTAATATTGCTGATTTTGCATATAAATCATTTGCACGTATTTCCTCTGCCGCATATGTATTTACGCATATATTCAATATATTTATATGTAAATATGATGAATCAGCAAAAAATACCATAAAATTTACTAATAAAATAAAAATACTGAATTTTCTCTTAATGACACTTTTCACATAAACACCTTATTATAGTCATTTATAATATTATATAAGTATTTTCATATTTTATTCTATATCCTTACATACAAAATAAAAAGAGCAACTACCACAGTTGCTCTCTTTGAGGAAAGAAATATGAAAAGAAAAATATTTGCTAATATCAATGCTTTCGCTTTGATGATTTAATTATAGAAATAAATTGTGTCTTTTTGGTGTTCTAAAACTAAATTTTTTGTAACCATTTTCATAAATTCATATATAATTTTTAATATTTTTTTTATTTTTGTTCACCATATTTCTTAATCTGTTCTGCTATAAGTTCGCTGTCTTCAAAATAATTAATCTTCATTGAATTCTTAACATCCGTTAATGTGTTAGCAGCCACCTGCTCTGCTTTCTCACTGCCTTTTTTAAGAACATCATATACATATGCAATGTCTTTTTGATATTCTTCTCTCCTCTTTCTAATTGGCTCTAATTCTGTCTGGATAACATTATTGAGGAATTTTTTAACTTTAACATCACCTAATCCACCACGTTTATAATGTTCCTTAAGTTCGTCAAGGCATGAATAATCCGGTAAAAATTCTTCAAAATGTTCTTTCTTACTAAATGCATCTAAGTAAGTAAATACTGTATTTCCCTCTATTTTGCCAGGATCTTCTATTCTTATATGGTCAGGATCTGTATACATACTCATTACTTTCTTCTTGATTTCAGCAGGATCTTCTGAAAGGTATATACAATTTCCTAACGATTTACTCATCTTGGATTTACCGTCTATACCTGGAAGTCTTAAGCATGCTTTGTTATCAGGTAATAAGATTTCAGGTTCAACAAGTGTTTCGCCATATACTGAATTGAATTTACGTACAATTTCCTTGGTCTGTTCAAGCATAGGAAGCTGATCCTCACCAACTGGTACCGTTGTAGCCTTAAATGCTGTGATATCTGCTGCCTGGCTTATCGGATATGTAAAGAAACCCACTGGTATACTTGCTTCAAAATTTCTCATCTGAATCTCAGATTTTACAGTAGGATTACGTTGTAATCTTGATACTGTAACAAGGTTCATATAATAAAATGATAACTCTGTAAGTTCAGGAACCTGTGACTGTATAAATAAAGTGGATTTCTCTGGATCAAGTCCACATGCAAGATAATCTAGTGCAACCTCTATAATATTTTGTCTTACTTTCTCTGGGTTGTCCGCATTATCAGTAAGTGCCTGTGCATCTGCTATCATAATAAATACTTCATCATAATTTCCTGAATTTTGTAATTCAACTCTTCTCTTTAATGAACCGACATAATGACCCACATGTAATTTTCCTGTTGGTCTGTCTCCTGTCAGAATAATTTTACTCATATTAATCTCCATTCCACAACTATACATTTTATATAATTTTCAATATTTTCATATGTAATTAATAATATAATATATACTAAAATATGTCAATATTGATTAAACCTGTCTTATAATTCCCTTTAATATCATTTTCTTAAGAACATCTCGACATCAAAAGGAACATAATTTCTCATATAATAATCTATTTCTTTATATGCTCATTTTCTTCACTTCTACAAATCATTCTAAAATCTTATCAAGATTTAGCTTACTTACATCAAATTTACCAGTAAATACTTCTACATTTTTCTTAAACAAACCTGCTTTTACATATGTCTTATCATATAAAGAATAATCATTAGTGGAATAAATCACAAGTTTTTTATCACATTCATATGTATTAGCCATAATATATTTATCTTTATCAGAATTTATATATATCTTTCCACCCTCATCTATGAAAGTTTTACACATAAATTCATTCTGCTCTGCCGATAAAACTATTCTTGTATTTTCTAAATATCTGTAACTGTTATCAATTTCATACACTTTGTCATTATCATAACATTCAACATAAGAATTATACAAATAATCACTATTTAATTCAGTATATTTTTTATTATAAATAATATCCGTGAATCCGAAACGACCATAATAATCATATAGACTTTCTTCGGCCGGAATCAAAAAAGCTCCTACATACCCTTTGTTATGCATAATTTTATCAGCTTTATCTATAAGCATTGACATTATCCCCTTGCATCTGTACTCATTATCAGTCGCAAGGGCATACAGATACATTATTTTATAGTATTTATCATTATATTTAAGACAATAATCTATCATATAAAGTGATGATACTATTTTACCATTTTCTTTATATACAATTACATTATCCGGACTATAGAATTTATCAAAAAATGTATTAACATATTCCTTAGTATCTCCAAATGTATTAATCCATAACTTCTTAAGTTCATCAACCTGATTACTTCCTTCATTTAAACCTGACAATCTGAAATTTTGAACTTCAGTTAAGTTATTATCTAAATTTAATTTATTAATATTGCCTAAATTCTTACTTTGCATCTTTGAACGTCACCAGACCTTTTTGAACCATAAATTCCGGCAGATATGATTCTTTCGCTTTTCTGAGTCCATCAAGTCCCATATCCTCTTCACGATTTACATATTTATAATTCATTAATTCATTAATAATAAATTGTTGATTTATCATCGGATATGCTCCTGGTACATCTGAAAATGCTTTTTCAAAATTAATATCAAACATTTCATCATTTATCGCTCCACCAAGAGTCACTGCCACAACCCTGTCATTTGCACGTATAAGCCCACCAATAAGACCTAACCTTTCTCTATTCTTAATACTGTTAATCATTATACAGATTTCATCTGCCTTCTCCACATCATCCACACAAACATTTTTTACACGCCATTCCTTCACCATATCAATACACTCATTAGTATTATCATCTGACATCTTCTCATAACACCAGTTAATATAGGTTTTCTTGAATTTATTGATGTGATTTTTCTTACCATGATATTTTTTTCCTGACAATTCAGCCATATCTTTTATATTGTATACATAGTCAGCTCCATCTCTCTGATAAGCTACTTTGAATTGTCCCGGATATATTCTATCTATAATTTCAAAAATTTCAGGTTCAACATCTCCAATAGTCAGCTCAATATTATTATCTTCTGTATATTTAATTAGATTTTCTATTCCTTTTTTCATACCAGTCATTACAAATGGAATTCCAAAAAATGTCATTCCATCTACATTATATTTTATATACAAGTCACTATCATCAAATGCTATCTCTGTGTTATATTCATCTCCCCACATAATAATGTTAGTAGGGGTATAATCACATGCATTATGCTTTACATATTTCAATGCATGCTTAATATTATCTATATCATCTAATGTTGGCTTTCTAAAATTTAATTCTCTCATAATTTCTCACTTACTTCATACTATAAATATTATCTAAAATACGTGTCTTATTAATAGTTTTACAAATATAATTATATTGTATTCATATAAATATTCGCCAACTAAATTAGGTATGCGTAAATTTACACATACCTAATAATTTCACACTTATAATACCTTTGATAAAAATTCTTTTAATCTTGGATTCTTTGGATTATCAAAAAATTCCTTAGGCTCATTTTCTTCCATAATGATACCCTCGTCAATAAATAATACACGATTGGCTACTTCTCTTGCAAAACCCATCTCATGTGTTACAATAACCATTGTCATTCCATCATCTGCTAAATTCTTCATAACCTGAAGAACTTCTCCGACCATTTCAGGATCAAGTGCTGATGTAGGTTCATCAAAAAGCATAACGTCAGGTTCCATACATAAAGCACGTACAATTGCTATTCTCTGTTTCTGTCCTCCTGAAAGCTGTGATGGATATGAGTTGGCTCTATCATCTAATCCAACTTTTTTTAATAATTCCATAGCCTTGGCTTCAGACTCTTCTTTTGACTTCTTTAAAAGTTTCATAGGTGCTATTGTCATATTCTTTAAAATCGTCATATGAGGAAACAGATTAAATTGCTGAAATACCATTCCCATCTTCTGTCTATGAACGTTTATATTAACCTTTGGATCTGTAATATCCGTTCCTTCGAAACATATTGTTCCATCAGTAGGTTCTTCTAACAGATTAAGTGTTCTTAAGAATGTAGATTTACCAGATCCTGACGGTCCGATTACTACAACTACATCACCTTTTTTGATTTCTGTGCTAATTCCTTTTAACACTTCAACTTCTCCAAAACTCTTCTTAAGGTTGTCTACTTTTATTAATACATTCTCATTAGTGATCACTATTACGCAACCTCCTTTCAAGTTTTGATACAAGACTTGTAAGTATCATTACAATAATAAGATAAATAATCGCTACTGCAATAAGTGGAAATAAAGGTTCAAATGTACGGCTTCTGATAAAATCTCCACCTTTAGTCAGATCCTGTATTCCAATATATCCTGCTACTGAAGTCTCTTTCAACAATACAATAAATTCATTAGATAATGCAGGTAAAACATTCTTAAATGCCTGTGGGAGAACTATGAATACCATCGTCTGAATATAGTTAAAACCAAGGCTTCTTCCTGCTTCAAACTGACCATTATCTATTGACATAATACCTGAACGTACGATTTCTGCTACATATGCACCTGAGTTAATACCAAATGCCATTATGGCAACAAATGTCTTGCTCGTATCCGGTGCTGTAAAAATACAGTAGAAGGAAATAAGTAACTGTACTAAAACAGGTGTTCCTCTGATTATTGTAAGATAAACCTTGCATATAAAGTTAAGTAATCCAATTATAAATCTTGAAAAACCTTTTTTCTTAGAATGGTTCTTATCGTGTGTTGAACGGATAATTGCCACTATAAAACCTATCAATATACCGATAATTACAGCACATACTGCAATAATAAGTGTTTCCTTTAAACCATCTAAAAGGTATCTGTATCTATGGTCATCTATAAAATTTTGAGTAAATTTTCTTTTGAATTCAGCCATTTTTATCAAACCCTATTTCTTTCTAATCATTATTTTTTTCTAACGATGATAACCTGTTTAGCCTTTGTATAGCTATCTGTAAAGTCGATATTCTTAAGTCTGTCTTCTGTAACTGTCATACCTGCAACGCCAATATCATCTTTACCTGTTGAAACTGCTGTAATAATTGAATCAAATTCAATATTATCAACAACTAATTCCATACCAAGTTTATCAGCGATTGCCTGTGCTATATCTACATCAATACCAACTACTTTACCGTCCTCAACATATTCATATGGTGGAAACTCTGCATTAGTAGCCATTCTTAACTTACCGTTATTTCTCTCAACATCATCTGCAGATTTATAAGGATTCTTTCCTGCATCTTCGCCGATGAAATTAGCTACTATTTCATCTACTTTACCATTATCCTTTAATTCATTTAATGCATCATTTATTTTACCTTTTAACTCGTCATTGCCTTTTGCAATACAAATTGCATATTCTTCATCTTCAAATGGCTCTTCTAATATCTTTAAATCACTATTTTTCTCAACAAATACTTTAGCCGGCTGCTCATCAATGATTACACAGTCAATTTTACCTTGTTTAAGAGCCTGAACCGCATCTGCACCTTTGTTATATCTTTCCATTTTAGCATCTTTGACATCAGAACCATAGATATCACCTGTTGTTCCTAACTGGACACCGATTTTCTTACCCTCTAAGTCATCAATACTGTTAACCTTGTTTGCAGGGACACTGCTACTTCCACATGCACATAATGAAAGTGTAGCTGCTGTTAATAATAATGCTATTTTCTTCTTCATAATTGTAATCTGCACTCTGTCTTAACAAAAATTTCAGAATATATTCCATATTCACTTCTAATAAGAATAATGCTATAAGACAGTGCATCTCCTTCTTCATATTTTTTTTGCACTATTCACTTAAAATCCTTGAATAGTGTATCTCAAATTCTGAAAAAAAGCAAGTTAATATAATTTCTTTTTCTTACATATAAATATCGAGCCAAAATAAGATATCGCAGCCATTATAAATGCAAAGAATAATGCAACTATATTATGTCCGCTTATAATATTGAAGATTTTATAAGTAAGTGCCGTAACAACGCCCATAAATATTGAGCAAATCATTGGTATAAGAAATGTTTTAATATGTTCCTGCGTATATCCAACATATTTATTAAGAGCTACCATATTAAGTGCGAGTACAACAATTGGAAATGTTGCATTACCTATTACAATTGCATATATTCCAAGATTTGTGAACTTAAGCAGACCAAATACCAGTACAATATGAACTATAAGAGATATACAAGAGTGAATTACAGGTATATTCATTTTATCAATGCCCTGAAGTGCTGAACTTGTAACCGTTGAAACAGTATAAAATACAACTGCAATTGCACCAATCTTTAGCATCATTCCACCCTGATCACTGTCATATCTTGAAAATAATAATTGAACCATTGGTTTACCAAGAACTACAAGACCAACAAATGATGGCATCGCAATGAACATATTGGCACCAATTGTTGCTGAAATCTTCTCGCGTATTGTAGAATATTCCTTTTTCTCTTTTGATGCAACAATACTAGGAAGTAATGATGCCGACATCGCTGATGCTACTCCCATTACAACACCTGTAAGTATTACATAACTTGAATTAAAATTGCCGATACTTGTCTTTATCTCTGATGAAGTCATACCTGCACCAGTCATTAATTTTCCATATAATATATCATCTATCAATGCACTTATCTGATAGAAAGTCTGACCAATAATTATTGGAATCATTGTAAATATAATATCCTTGTATATATTCTTGTATGGTTCATCAACACTATATATGTCACGTTTAACTTTTCTCTTAAATGTAGGATAATAAACAATAAATAAAATCAATAGGAATGCAAGTCCAAAGAATGCACCAAAGGCTGTACCCATAGTACCACCTGCTGCACCATAACCATCAACCTTTGCTGATCCTTTATATGCTTTTACTAAAAATGCACCCGCAGCTATACTTACAACCGCATTTACTATCTGTTCAATAAGCTGTGAAATTGCAGTTGGAATTGTAGTACCCTGTCCCTGGTAGAAACCTCTTAACACACCTAATACCGAAACTATAAATATTGTAGGTGCAAGTACTCTTAGAGGAAGAGCTATTCCTGAATATGCCGAATAGAAATGTTTTTCAATAAAGTTCGCACCAAAATATAAAATAAATGCTGCCGTTCCACCCGTACAAATTGATACTGTTACAGATGAAATAAATATCTTTCTGGCATCTCTGTATCTGTGGTTAGCTAAACGTCCCGAAATCAATTTAGAAACTGCCATAGGTAAACCATATGATGACAGAACTAACATTATATTATAAACATTAAATGCTGCTCCATATATACCATTAGCCTCTGCACCTATTATATTTACCATAGGAATTCTATATACAAGACCAATTATTCTTACAAATATTCCGGCCATTGCAAGAATTCCGCCATGCATAATTATATTTTTAATACTTTTCTTCTGATTCATATTTCCACACCAATCTATTCATATTATTTTTTTACACGAAACGACAGGCATATTATATTACAATTCATAATTTTAATCTATATAAAAAAGTAAAATTTTTGTTAACTATTAGATATTATCTATATAATATTCGTATCTATATAATATTCTCCATTCTGCAGTTGCAAAACGCCGGAGGAATCGCAGGATAAATTTCAGAATTTGCTCTATGAAAGATGCTATTTGTGATTCCTGCGACATAAATAACTGTATGAAAAATCAGATATCAATCTGTATTTTTCACATTAGCTTCTTTCATTGATTTGACATAATCATAAAGATGTGGTGTTGCATCTTCACCATATTCTGCAATAATTTTTACAATTGCACTTCCAACTATTACACCATCTGCAAATTCCGAGAAATGTTTAGCCTGCTCTGGTGTGCTTATACCAAAACCAATCGCTGCAGGTGTATTTGTACTTTCTTTAATTACCTTTATTATTGACTCAAGGTCTGTCTTAATTTCTGAACGTACACCTGTTACCCCCATTGAAGATACTACATATATAAAGCCTGTTGCTTCTTTAGCTATCATCTCAATACGTTTAGCTGATGTAGGTGCAATCATTGATATAATATCTATATTGTGTGACTTTGCAAAAGGAAGTATCTCTCCTTTCTCTTCATATGGCATATCAGGTATAATTAATCCGTCAACTCCACATTCATTACATCTCTTCATAAATGCCTCATATCCATAATGAAATACAGGGTTTAAATATGTAAGAAATACAAGTGGAATATCTGTCTTAGTTCTTATCTTCTTAACTGTTTCAAATACTTTTTCTACAGTACAACCCGCACTAAGCGCTCTTATATTAGCTTCCTGTATTACTGAACCCTCAGCTATCGGATCAGAAAAAGGTACGCCTATTTCTATTAGGTCTGCTCCTGCATTTGCCATTTCTAATACAAATTCTTCTGTTTTATCAAGACTGGGATCTCCTGCTGTAAGAAATCCTATGAATGCTTTACCATTCTTGAATGCATTTTCTATTCTACTCATGTAAGTCCACTCCTCTATATCTTGCTATTGCCGCAACGTCTTTATCTCCACGTCCTGACAGGCATACTATTATTATCTCATCTTTCTTCATTGTTGGTGCTAATTTAATAACCTCTGCAACTGCATGAGCACTTTCAATCGCACATATAATTCCTTCTGTTCTTGCAATATATTCAAATGCATTTACAGCTTCATCATCAGTAATGCTTACATATTTTGCTCTGCCAACAGAATTAAGATATGCATGTTCTGGACCTATTCCCGGATAATCAAGACCTGCTGATATCGAATATACAGGTGCAATCTGTCCCTCATCATTCTGACAGAATAACGATTTCATACCATGAAATACACCAAGGCTTCCTTTTGCAATTGTTGCCGCATGTTTATCAGTATCAATTCCTCGTCCTGCTGCTTCACAACCTATAAGCTTTACATTCTCATCATTTATGAAATTATAGAACATTCCCATTGCATTGCTTCCACCACCTACACAAGCTACTACTGCATCTGGTAAACGTCCCTCTTTATCTAATATCTGTTCCCTTGCTTCCTTACTTATTACACTTTGAAAATCCCTTACTATCATAGGAAATGGATGTGGTCCCATAACTGAACCCAAAACATACTGAGTATCGTCAACTCGTCTTGTCCATTCCTTAAATGCTTCATTAACTGCATCTTTAAGTGTCATTGTACCACTTGTAACTGCGTGCACTTTAGCTCCTAATAATTCCATACGGTATACATTAAGTGCCTGACGTTCGGTATCTTCCTTTCCCATAAATATTTCGCATTCCATTCCAAGAAGTGCTGCTACTGTAGCTGTTGCCACACCATGCTGACCTGCTCCTGTTTCAGCTATAACTCTTGTCTTACCCATCTTCTTGGCCATAAGGACCTGACCTAATACATTATTAATCTTATGAGAACCTGTATGATTCAAGTCTTCTCGTTTAATATATATTTTAGCACCACCTAAATCTTTAGTCATCTTTTCAGCATAATATAAAAGTGATGGTCTGCCTGCATATTCTTTTAATAATGTATTCAATTCATCATTAAATTCTTTGTCATTTTTATAAAAAGCATATGCTTCATCTAATTTCTTTATCTCATTCATCAGTGTTTCCGGTATGTATTGTCCACCGAAATCTCCGAATCGTCCATTTTTCAAGTAACTGTTTTCCATTATTGTATATCCTTTCCGTCATTTTGGTTTGGTATTTAATATTTATTGTAGTCAGGCAATGAACCTCTGACAGTTCTTATGACATTTTTAATCTTATTATAATCCTTAAAACCATCCGTTTCAATGCCACTGCTAAGATCTATTGCATATGGTTGTAACCTAAGCGCTGCTCCTAAATTACTTTCGTTAATTCCACCTGCTAAGAAATACGGCCTGTCTATATTATCAACATAACTCCAGTCAAAGCTTTCACCTGTTCCACCATTACCATTATCAAGCAATATATACTCTGCATCTGATTCATTAGCCATCTTAATATCTTCATATGAATTAATCTTAAATGCCTTAATAATCTTAGCATCAGTCTTATATCTAAGACTTTTAACATATGTTTCATCCTCACTTCCATGAAGTTGAATCATATCTATTATACTATTATTTGCCATATACGCAACCTTGTTAATGTCTTCATTTACAAATACACCTACAGTCTGTATATTTTCATTAAGCATTTCTCTTAATTTCTCAGCTTTTCTTCTGTCAATCTGTCGTCTGCTCTTTGCAAATACAAAGCCAATATAGTCAGGCATTAATTCATTTACATAATCAATATCACATTTTCTTGATAATCCACATATCTTAATCTTAGACATATATTTCTCCATTCTTAAATGTATAAGGCAACTTATTTTTCTTTCTTAGATTATTTCTGGTCAGACTACTTCAGATTTTAAATCTTTAATCATTGCTGCCTTATCACTGCATTTCATTAATGTCTCACCTATTAATACAGCATTAACATTATTTTCAACAAGTCTCTTTATATCTTTAGAATTTTTAATTCCACTTTCTGAAACAAATATAATATCTTCATCAACTGACTTTCGCAGATTAATACTGTTATTAATATCCACAGTAAAGTCTTTAAGATTTCTGTTATTAACACCTATGATTCTTGCTCCACATCTTATAGCCTTCTGTATTTCTTCTTCATCATGGGCTTCAACAAGTACCGACATTCCTAAGTCATCTGCAATTTTAAAATATCTCTTTAATGTATCTTCATCTAATATTGCACAAATAAGTAATATTGCACTTGCTCTTATTACCTTTGCTTCATATATCTGAATCTCATCTATTATAAAATCTTTTCTTAACAATGGAATATCTACATTTTTACTTATTTCTTTAAGAAAATCCACACTTCCTTTAAAGTAATCCGGCTCTGTAAGCACAGAAATCGCATTTGCACCTGAAGCTTCATATTCTTTTGCAATTTCTACATACGGAAAATCTTTTGCTATAATGCCTTTTGATGGAGATGCCTTTTTAACTTCACATATAAATGCAATTGGTTTTGTCTTAAGTGACTTTTCAAACCTGTATTTATCCTTATCATTCTTTGCGAGTTCTATTGCATCTTCCTTGATTTTATTAACATTTTCATTCTCGTAAATTTTATTGACACGAATCTTCGTGCTTTCAACTATCTTATCTAATATCATTTTAGTTCATTCCTTTTTACATATTGGAAAATTTAACAAATTCTTCTAATTGTTTTAATGCCTTTCCACTCTCTAATGTTTCTCTTGCAATTTTTATACCTTCGCTTATGCTAACATCAGGTTTTGCAATATGTATGGCAGCTCCGGCATTGATAAGTACAGCATCTGTCTTTGGTCCTTTTGCACCTTTCAAAATTTCTAATGCATAAGCTGCATTTTCTTGTGGTGTTCCACCCTCAATATCTTTCTTATCGCATCTTGTGAAGCCAAAATCTTCAGGTTTAATCTCATATGAAGTATAATGTCCATTTCTCACCTCACATACAGTTGTAGGTGCGCTCATCGAAATCTCATCAATCTTATCCTGACCATAGACTACCATTGCATTGTTTACACCAAGATTAAATAATACTTTTGCAAGTGGTTCTACAAGTTCTTCATCATATACACCAAGCAACTGCATATTTGCACCTGCCGGATTAGTTAAAGGTCCTAAAATATTAAATATTGTTCTGATTCCCAGTTCTTTTCTTACCGGACCTACATATTTCATAGACGCATGGTAACTCTGGGCAAACAAGAAGCAGATTCCAATCTTTTCAAGTATTTCTGTACTTTTTTCAGGAGAAATAGTAATATTTACTCCTAAGGCTTCTAATACATCAGCAGTACCACATTTACTTGAAGCTGCCCTGTTACCATGTTTAGCAACTTTAACTCCTGCTGCCGAGACAATAATTGATGCAATTGTTGATATGTTAATTGAGTTAGAACCATCTCCACCTGTACCCACAATTTCAAGTACATTCTGATGGTCTAATAGTTTTACACTATGCGCTCTCATACCTTTAGCACTGCCTGTTATCTCTTCAATTGTTTCACCTTTCATACTCATTGCTGTAAGAAATGAACTTATCTGAACGTCAGTAGCTTTTCCACTCATTATTTCGTCCATTACTTCCATTGCCATATCATATCCTATATCCTCTTTTTTTGCTAATTTTAATATTGCTTCTTTAATCATAATTTACCTCTTTTCTATATGCCTTACATATTTTTATATATTTAAGAAATTTTCAATTATCGTTCTTCCATCTGGTGTTAGTATTGATTCCGGATGAAACTGTACACCATATATATCATATTTCTTATGTTCTATTGCCATAATCTCATCGTCATCTGTCATCGCAATAATCTTTAATTCATCACCTAAAGACCCTTTATCTGCTGCAAGTGAATGATATCTTGCTACTCTTATTTTATTAGCAAGTCCTTTGAATATCTTTGAATCACTGTCTAATGTAATTTCTGATTGTTTACCATGCATTAGCTGTTTAGCATAAATAATTTTTGTTCCAAATGCTTCACAGATTGACTGATGTCCTAAACATACACCTAGAATCTTATATTTGCTGCCAAGTTCTTTTATAACATCTATGCATACACCTGCTTCTGACGGACGTCCCGGACCTGGTGAAATAATGATTGCTTCCGGTTGTAGTTCATCTATTTCTTTAACACATATTTCATCATTTCTGACGACTTTAATGTCACTGTTTATTTCACCAATTAACTGAACCAGGTTATACGAAAAACTATCATAATTATCAATTAATAAAATCATTTGTCTTTTCCTCCATTTCTTAAATATTTTCTGCCATTTCAAGTGCTGTTAATACTGCTTTTGCTTTATTAATACATTCCTTAAATTCATTTTTCGGAACACTGTCTGCCACTATTCCTGCACCTGACCTTATGAATACTTTACCATTTTTCTTAAATGCAAGTCTGATTGCTATACATGTATCCATATTTCCAGAGAAATCAAGGTATCCGATTGCACCACCATATACACCTCTCTTATTGTTCTCAAGTTTATTTATTATCTTACATGCTCTGATTTTAGGTGCTCCCGACAATGTTCCTGCCGGTAACACTGCTTCAATCGCATCTACTGCATCTTTATCATCTCTTATCTTTCCATATACTGTCGAACCGATATGCATTACGTGTGAATATCTCTGTATCTCCATATATTTTTCTACCTTAACACTTCCATATTTACAAATCTTTCCTAAATCATTTCTTCCTAAATCGACTAACATATTATGTTCTGACAATTCTTTCTCATCAGCAAGAAGTTCTTTTTCTAATTTCTTATCTTCTTCATCATCTTTTCCCCTTGGTCTGGTTCCCGCTAATGGAAATGTTCTGACTTCACCGTTTGTTACTTTAACAAGTGTTTCTGGTGACGCACCTGCCATTTCTATATCACCACTTGAGAAATAGAACATATATGGTGATGGATTAAGTGTTCTAAGAGTTCTATATGTATCAAAAAGGCTTCCTTCATAGTCCGCTTCAATTCTATTAGATAAAACTAATTGAAATATATTTCCTTCTTTAATATGATTCTTTGTGATTTCAACCTTTTTTTTATACTCATCTTCTTCAAACAGATATCTGTAATCTGAAGTCTTTCTTCCTTTAGGTATCTCCTTAGCCTTATAATTTGTAATAAGTTCAATCATTTTTTCTAACTCTTTAACAGCCTTGTCATAATCATTTTCGATATTTTCTAATTTAACATTTTGTATAAGTATTATCTTCTGTCTGAAATGATCAAATGCTATTACCTTATCAAATAACATTAAATCTACATCTTTAAAGTGTTCTTCATCTTTAGAATCAAGATTTAATGAATGTTCTGCGTATTTTATATAGTCATATGAAAAATATCCTACCAGTCCACCTGTAAATGTTGGAAGATAATCATATTTCTTGCTCTTATAGTCATTAAGTATTTCTCTTATGTATTGTCCCGGGTTACTTGTAAGAACTTCTAATTTCTTTTCTCCTTTTATAACTAATCTTGAATTTGTACAGGTTATCTCCATCTTTGGTTCATAACCTAAGAATGTATATCTTCCCCAGTTTCTATTATCCTCTATACTCTCTAACATATAGCAATGACTGCTTACATTCTTTAATATTCTCATAACTTCAATCGGTGTCTTTATATCTGATAAAATCTCTGTGCTTATTGGTACAATCTTATATTCTTCTAACTTCTTTAATTCAATCGCTTCTTCAAGTGATGGTAAAAATTTCATATTAAAAAACCTCCATTTCTTTATGTCAGACATTCCAAAATGAAGGTTGTATATTATGTTTAATTATCTGTAAAATCATATGGTAATAAACTACATTCTATTCTGATTTTGTATTTTGTTGTGTATTGTTTTCATATTAAAGAATAAAGAATGTTGCTTGCGACATTCTCAGCCGCAGTGCGATCCTCGCGGAGCATTTTTTACTTACCAGGACAATTTCAACGAAATTTCCTGGTAAATAAAAAAGTCCTTGACAAAACATCTCTGTTCTGTCAAGGACGAATATACTTTCGCGGTACCACCTTGATTTACGATAAATCGTACACCTTATTCAGAATACTAACATATTCCTAGCAACTAACGTATGCACTACGTCATGAGATACTAAGTAAAACACTTTTCATCATGCCCTCTGTGGTCCATTTAATAATCTGCGTTTTGTCGATTCTCAGCATCACGACTCTCTGTAAATGCACAACCATTTTTATCTCCACATCAACGGTTTACATATTTATTTTTATACATACTACCTCATATGTATTTATTTGTCAATACTTTTTTCTATATAGAATCACATAGAATCGCATACACACAATTTCTATATTGGACAAAATACTTCTATATAACAAAGAACCTCTGTATAACCAGAGGTTCTTAATATGCTTATTACTAAATAATTCGAAAAATTATTCCTTAACAGCTGCTGCACCAAGTCCAGTTGTCATTGCTTTCTGTGAAATGATGAAGAAAATAACAAATGGAATACAAATTACTAATGCACCTGCTGCAAATAATGTAAACTGGTTTCTTGTACCATCGATAAAGCTGATAAGACCGATTGCAAGCGTATACTTTTCATTCTGTCCTAATACCATCTTAGGGAAGATCCAATCCATCCATGGTCCTGTGAAACTTGTAATTGCAAGGAAAATAATCATTGGTCTTGCAATTGGAAGAATGACTCTGAAGAAAATCTTTAAGTGGTTAGCACCATCAATTCTTGCTGCTTCATCAAGTGACTTAGGAATTGTATCAAGGTAACTCTTAACGAGCCAAGTGTTATATGGAATATTACCTGCAACATATACAAGTACTAATCCCCATAACTGGTTGTATGCATGTATTCTGTTAATAATAACGAATATAGCTATCATACCAACAAATGATGGGAAAATCTGAAGGATTAACATAGCCATCATCATACTTTTTTTAAACATAAATTTGAATCTTGAGAATACATATGCTGCTAATGAACAACATATAACTGTTAAGATTGCTGTACAAAGCGCAATAATAAATGTATTCTGGAACCAAAGCAAATAATTTGTCTCATTAAATAACTTTTCAAACTGTATTGTACTAAATCCATCAGCAAATGGTATTGGATTACTGTTTGCTGCTGTTGCTTTTGGCGAAAATGCATTACTTATAACATAAACAATTGGATATAATACAACCAAGGAGCAGATGGTTAATATTACTATAACTAATGTCTTAAATACAGTCTGTTTTGTTTTAGTATTCATTATAATTCACCCTCCTTGTAAGACTTCGTATTTTTAAAGTTAAATATTGCAAATGGAGCTAATACAACGAATACGAGCATCGCAAGTACAGATGCATTACAATATTTCTGTTGATCCATAGTCAACTTGTATATCCACGTTACTAACAAGTCGGTAGCACCGGCACCGGTTACAGTAGTATCTCTAATCTTTGGATCACCACCTGTTAAGAAGTAGATAGCACCGAAGTTGTTGATATTATGTGTGAATGACATAATAACAAGTGGAATTGTTTGATATAAAACAAGTGGTAATGTAATACACTTGAATATCTGGAACTTATTAGCTCCATCAATTGTGGCTGCTTCAAATACATCAGTTGAAATAGCTGTCATCTGACCTGTAATAAGAAGCATGAAGTATGGAACACCAACCCACATATTTATAAGAATACATACTACTTTAACTAACGTTTTATCTGTTAGCCAAGGAATGTTATTCTGAATAATATTCAAATCTCTTAATGTTGCATTAATTGCACCTGTTGTACCATTTAATAAGTTCTGCCATACCTTAAGTGTTAAAATTGAAGGAATAGCATATGGTAAAATTAAGATAGCTCTGAAAACTGGTGTTACTTTTAATTTAGCTTCATATAAGAATGTAGCTAATACCATACCACCAAAGTAACATGTAAATGTTGCTAAAAATCCCCAGATAACTGTCCATGCTGCAACACGACCAAATGCTGAAGTCCAGCTTGAATCACCACCGAACATATTGAAATAGTTCTTAAGTCCTACCCAGTTAACTGGTGCACCTGGTGTCAAGTGATCTGGCATCGACCAGTTTGTAAAACCAACTATTACAGAGAATAAAAGTGGTATAATAACAAAGAATACCACAAGCAATAACGATGGAGCTAATCCCAATAATGGGAAAGCTTTACCAACTGCACCCTGCATTGATTCTTTATTACTCTTACATCTGCCATCAAGGCAATAATCCTCATATCCTGCTAAAGCGCTTCTTACAGATATAATATATGCTATAACGAATACTGCTATTACTGCCAAAGCCATAATACCATCTACTAATCTGAATGTAGCTGGTCTGATTTTTGGATACCATCTTGAAATTTCAATCATATCTTTAATCATCTGTGCAAGTTTTGGTGATGCACATAACATAATCACTTCAATAATTGCGAACAGCACACCTTTTATGTACTGTTTAAGATAAATTATATGACCTAATCCCATAAATATACAAGATGATACAAGTACGTTTTTTCTTGAAGAACCATCAGTCTTAAGTGATGCTCCCATTCAACTCACCTATCTTTCATATTCATGTAACTACTAGAGTCCTTTTTATATTATGCCAACCAGATTATCTGGTTGGCATATTTGACAACAATTTAAAATTCTATATTTAATTATTTCTTTGTTGCTGACTTATTAGCTGTATCAAGTTCTGCCTGGATATCTGTTGTTTCACCATTCCAGATGTTAGCAAATGCTGATTCAAATGCTGTCCAGAATAAACTTGCTTGTGCCATATTTGGCATTGGATAAGAGTATGCTATCTGTTTATTTATACCTTCCATGTATGTTTTGATTTTATCATTATCGATCATGTCAAGTACATCATCTCTAGATGGCATTGTGCTTGTAAGTTCACATCTTAATGCCTGCATTTCTTTAGTCATTAAGAACTCAGCAAATGCTGTTGCTTCTGGCTGATGTTTAGAATATGCTGAAACGAACATACATCTAACACCCATGAAGTTTGTAGGTGGGTTTGTAGAACCTGTTAAAGCTGGAATTGAAGTGATACCGAAGTTAATACCACTCTCTTCAAATATTCTGATATTCCAAGCACCTGAAACATTCATTGCTAACTGGCCTGCTGCGAAAAGTGAGTCGTTATGTTTATAATCGATATCTCCAGATTTCTGATTAATTGCTTTAGCTAATGCTGTGAAATCTGCCATCTGTGCTACTGACTCTTTTGAATTCATATATGTATTCTTGATATCGTTACCATTCTCACCATAAAGATGAATTGTTGGTGTTGAAGTAAACATTACACTATAGTATGCATTACCTGCATCAAATAAGAATGGCTGAACACCACTTTTCTTATCATAATTCTGAATGTATGTTACTAAATCTGACATTGTTTTAGGAATTTCTTCCTCTTTAATTAAATCTTTGTTGTAGAATAAAGCATATGTCTCAACTGATACCGGATAACCGTAAAGCTGTGTTGTACCATCTGCTTTACTAAGTGTAGCACCTGCTAATGCTGTTGCATTACATGAAGCAGATAAGATTTCTTTTTCTGAATCTGGAACTGGAGCAATAGAAGCACTTGCTGCCATAACACCAGCATTGTTATGAACTGTAGCGAAAAGGTCAGGACCATTTCCACCAGGGCCATCTAATACGATTTTTGAGTTAGCATCTCTTGACTCAACATTAACGTATTTGATTGTGATATTTGGATATAATTTTGTGAAGCACTTTCCTGCTGCTTCAATAAACTTATCTGGTCCACCTGTTGACTCCCAAACTGTAAGTTCAACTTTGTCGCTTGTAAGCTGCTGATTTGTCTTGAAATCGATTGCTTTTACATCAATACCTGAAACAGCATCTTTAACTTCCTTGTCTGATTTTTTTCCACAACCAGCAAACATTGTTGTTGCCATCGCTACTACTAAGGCAACTGATAAAATTCTCTTTTTCATACCTTTTACCTTTCCGAACTATACGTTCTTTAAATTTTCTTGCTGCGAACAGTATCTTTTCGTTCATATAATAGTCCGTTCGCAGACTGTTACATAACTTTGGTGTGACTAACATTAGTAAAAATATACAATAGCTAAATGTTTCACCCAGCAAATTAAATGTCGTATAAAGCATAATTTCTAGTAAATATTCACAATAACTACTTAATAAAATTAAGTGCCTTATTACTGAATAATAGTAAAAATGTGCAAAACCTGACACTATTTATTACTGTTCTTTGTAAGTATATCATTCACTAATATTATTGTCAATATTATTAGCAAGAAAAAAGGACATTTTTTTGTGCATATTGCATAAAATCGTCCTGTGTTTTTTTTCTCATTATTTTATATATTTTTCATATATCTAAATCTTAAAATGTCTGACATTTAACTTTTCTGAGTTATGTCTATGCAGATTTTGAGTTATTAATATATTCTAATTATACATTTAACTTAAGCTGCACCTCTTCTTCTGCTTCTTCCTTAAATTCTTCATCTTTTTCAGCATTTATTTCAGGCAGATCTTCTATAGAAGATACTCCGAACTGTCTTAGGAATTCCTCTGTTGTCCCAAATAATATTGGCCGTCCCGGTGCATCAAGTCGTCCAACTTCTCCTACAAGATTATATTCTACAAGTTTATTAACCGCATGGTCACATTTTACACCTCTGATTTTCTCAATCTCTGTTTTGGTAACCGGCTGTTTATATGCAATTATCGATAACGTCTCTAATAATACATCTGTAAGCACATTCTTTTTAGGTTGAGAAGCCACCTTTATCAGATATTCATACATATCATTCTTAGTACACATCTGATACGAATTCTCAAGTTCACATATCTTAATTCCACGTTCTTCGCTCTCATACTTATCCATTAAATTGTGTATTATTTTTCGTGTTGTTTTTATATCATGTCCAATAGCCATAGAAATCTTTTCTATTTCCACTGAATCACCCATCGTGAAAAGTATCGCTTCTATAGCTGCTTCTATCTTTGATATTTCCAATTAATTTTCCTCCTGAGTTGTATTTTGTTGTGTATTTTCACTGACTGCTTCTATTTCGATATCATCAAATATATTATCCTGCTTTATATGAATTTTACCTGTTTTCATTAACTCTAATATTGCAAGGAAAGTTACTATAACCTGCATCTTGGATTTTTGTCTGCCAAGAATCTGTCTAAAACTGCAATGTCCATTTCTTATTGCATATTCTTCTACATAAGACATCTTATCCTCTAAGTTTACTTCTTCTTTCTCTATTTTACCAAATTTACTTCTTATAGGATCAATCTTATTCTCCTGTCTGCGAAGTACTTCATTAAAAATAGCATTAAGCTTTCGCAATGTAATTCCATCTAATAGTTTGTCTAAATCAACCGGTGGCTCATATTTTTTTACTTCATCTGGAACTGTCGGTTTCTTGTACATACTTTTCTCTGCATCTAACTGTCTGTCTCTTAATTCATATGACATATACTTATATCTTTTGTATTCTAAAAGTTTTTCAACCAGTTCAGCTCTTGGATCTTCTTCCTCTTCTTCGTTTTCAGGATCTTTTGGAAGTAACATTTTAGCCTTTATATCTAAAAGAGTTGCGGCCATAACCAGAAACTCACTCACAAGATTCAAATCCTGTTTATCCATATTTTGAACATATTCTATATATTGTGCAGTGATTTCAACAATAGGAATATCATATATATTTACTTTATTTTTATCTATCAAATGCAATAAAAGGTCTAGCGGACCCTCGAATACCTGCAGCTTAAATTCTAAGTTCATATGTAAATTATCCTCGTCTTTCTGATTATGACATATATGATTTTATATATTGTATATTATTTCTAAATGTTATCAGATAAATAAAGCATACCTTTTATATATCAGTCAACCAAATATTTAATGATACTTTTTTACATTATATATTTATACCACATTTTTTTTAAATAGTCCACATAACCTGCTTTTCTTACATTTTCTATGAGACATATGTTTACTTCGCCTATCATATTATCTCCAATATAATATTCAGTTTTACCCACAACACTTCCTGATTTAGCCGGTGCTTTAACTTTCTTTTCTAATTTTACCTTTTTCGTAATATTATTTATCATCTCATCTTTCCCACAAATGTATACAAATTCTTTCTCAGGTTCAATTTTAACTGTCTTTTTTACTCCACCTGAAATTTTAATCTCTCTATTAATTTCATCATTCTTATCACTATACATTGATACTACAGAATAACCATAATTTAATAACGTGACAGCCTCCGAGAAACGTACTTTATAATCTGGTGCTCCCATTATAACAGCTATTAATTCAATATTGTCTTTACATGCAGTTGCACTAAGACAATATTTTGCAAGTGATGTACTTCCTGTTTTAAGTCCTGTTGCCCATTCATATTGTTTCAATAGCTTATTTGTATTAGCAAGTGTAAATTCAATGCTTCCCTTATTAGTAACATGTGTGATATTTTCCATCCATATTTTAGAATAATTATGAATCTCAGGATATTTTGTAATAAGCTCCCTGCTCATTATAGCGACATCTCTCGCGGAAGTATGATGTTCCATAGAATCACATAGCCCACAGCAATCCTTAAACACAGTATTTGTCATTCCTAATTCTCTGGCTCTTTCATTCATCATTCTGACAAATTCTGTTTCACTTCCTGCTATATACTCTGCCATACATACACTTGCATCATTTCCAGAGGCTACGATAATACATTTTACAAGTGTTTCCACAGTCTGTTTCTCACCTGTCTCTAAGAAAACCTGTGAACCACCCATTGATTTTGCATATTCACTTGTTGTTACTACATCATCATAATCTATTTTGCCCTCGTTAATCGCATCAAATATCAGTATCAGAGTCATTATCTTAGTTATACTCGCAGGCGATACAATCTCATCCGCATTATTCTCATATAAAATTTTACCTGTGGATGCTTCCATTAAAATTGCAGCTTTTGACTGAATTCCTAAATCTGTTGAATTTTCTCCATTAACTGCAATCATATCAGGCTGATTTGCTTCTGCCCTCTGAATATACGGGTTATTACATATCAATATAGTAAGTACAAGTAGTATGGCTACTATGTTTCTTTTCAAAAAAATCCCCACTAACTAATATTTTTAATTAATTATATGGGGATTTTACTTTTATATTCTATTTTTCTTACTTAATAAGTTCTTAAATCATAATATCAAAATACACTAATTATATCAAATGCATTCTTTCATATATCATACTTTTTTATAATTTATATTGTTTTGTATATTATTGACCATAATACAGACATTCTTTTGTCGAACCTACAACATAGCCACTATCTTTATCTACCTGGCTGACCACAAAGGAATCCAGTGTCTGTAATCCTGAATACTTAATTCTAAGTGTCGAGGTATCTATGAATTCAGTATCGCGCTTATCACCATTTACAAAAACTTTACTAAACTTTGTAAAATTCTTACCTTTAATCTCAACATATTCTGTATCACCATCTGTAACAGGTTCTATCTTAGTTATCTCTATTTCCTCTACTCCCATAGTCATATCCGTAGGACTATAAGGACTAACACCACTATATACTAACTGGTCACCATATAGAATATCATATTCGAGATTCTGTAAACCACTCAGGTAATCTTTGTGTTCCTCATCATCTTTATCTTCGTCTAAATGTTGCTGATGATATCTGTTAATTACACCCGAATTCATACCTAATTCCTTTAAGATTCTTGGTGCAAGCTGGAATGTTTCTAAATCTCTGTCATTTTTCTGCAAGCCAAAATTATTCCAGATAACATATTCGGTCTGGTAAAGTGAACCATTTGATAAATCTTTCTCTGAAAAACCAAGTCCAGGCAAATGGTCTCCATACATTACAAGTATAGTATCTTCACCACAATCAGATAATGCCTCTGTCAATTTCTTAATAAATTCATCCATTTCATGAATCTGGTTAGCATAATATTCAATCGCATTCTTTCTGCCTTCATCATCAACACCTGATTCTACTTTAATTACCGGATTTTCAATAACCTTTGAAGTAGGATAACTTCCATGCCCCTGAACAGAAATAGTATATATATAATCCGGGCAATCTGTACTCTTAAGTGTCTTTATAATTTCATCAGTAAGAACTTTATCCTTAGCCCATCCCTCAGGAGTATATTCCTCAACATTCATATACTCTATTGATGTGAATGTATCATATCCAAGGTGTGGAAATACAGATTTTCTTGTATAGAATGTTGCATCATTATTATGCATAGCATGAGTTGAATATCCATATTCTTTCAAATTAAATGCTGTGCTTTCACACGTAGTTGATTTAAGTACCGTCTTATATGGTATCTCGCCTGGTCCAAAATCATCAAGATTCATACTTGTCATTATCTCAAATTCAGTATTACAGGTTCCATATCCAACATTATATACATTTAAAAAACCTGATGAATATTCCTTCTTCAATTGATTAAAATATGGTATCGGGTCACTCGAGAACTTAATGTCTGTTGCTTTATTAATATCAAAGAATGATTCAAGCTGTAAGAAGATTATATTAGGTTTCCTTTCTACCTTGTTAAGTTTAACTTCATTATCTTCCGTATTATTATCATCTGTATCAATTATCGAATCAATCTTGTCCTTAGAATAATCAGATGGTTTCTTAACGCCTGAATTGAATAGACCTGCACCGAAGCAGTATACAAAACCATATTTATTATATCCTATCGTCAGGTTAGGGAATTTTGTAACAAGAGTACCTGTGTCCAATGCAATATTGGTACTAAGCACACATACCACGAAACCTATTCCTACAATTACAATATTCTTCCAATAATTTATCTTATATGAAATCTTTGGTCCTTTTAAGAATAACATTACAATTACTAATAGTAATAATATCAGGCCAATCATCGTAAGACTTACTAAAAACGGTGTGAAATACTGGTCAACAATCGCCACTGCAGCATCAATAAGCTTAAGATCATTTGCATTAAATGGTGTAACCCTTACCATCAAAAGAATTCTGTTAATAATTCCTGCTATTAACCATATGCTTGATACAAATGCGATATAAAAAACTCTTCTTCTCGTTAATAATCCAATTGATATAGAAACAAAAATAAACATTAAATTACAGAAGAATATAAATGGACTTGTAAACATAAACTTAAACCCTTTTATTAAAGAGCCTCTATTTAAAATCTCTATAACAAGTTCTATGCATATAGGAAGTAATATAAAAATCAGAATATTATTTCTATATATTTTGTTTTTGAAAAAATCTTTTATCTTATTCATTTCTATTGCCTTTCCATCAACATATATTTTTGACAAATTAGTGATAGTTTAGCACAATTATTTTTTTGTGTCCATATGTTCATAAATATTTCACATTTCCATAACGTTTCACACTAGCATTAATATTTCTTTGCACCATTTTTAGAAATAATCCATTTAACTAATGGTTGTTTCTTCACTGGCGTCTTTGAGAATTCATAAGCTCTTTCAAATCTATCTTTAGCCACTTTTAATTTCTCAATATCATTTGCATATAGTGTAGCAACAGTATCACCCTTTTCTACTCTGTCACCCACCTTTTTCTTAAGTACAATTCCGACCGATAAATCTATCTTACTATCCTTAGTCTCCCTGCCTCCACCAAGAGTAAGTGAAACTATTCCTATCTCCTGAGTATTAATACTTTCAACAAAGCCTGACTCTTCTGCTATTATATCCATTATTATAGATGCTTTAGGCAACAGTTCCGTATTATTTACAACTTCTCCATCTCCACCCTGTGCTTCTATAAATTCACGCATTTTATTAATAGCTCTTCCATCATTAATCGTCTGCTTTAACATATTTATTCCCGTTTCTAAATCATCTGTCACGCCAGCCGCAATAAGCATATATGCACCTAATACCAATGATAATTCAAGTAAATCCTCAGGACCATTTCCGTTAAGTGTATCAATCGCTTCTTTTACTTCAAGTGCATTACCAACCGATTTACCAAGCGGCTCATTCATATCAGAAACAATCGCAACCGTATTCTTTCCTGCGCCATTACCTATCTTAACCATTTCTCTCGCCAAATCTATAGCATCTTTTTCCTGCTTCATAAATGCACCACTGCCCGTTTTGACATCAAGCACTATAGCATCTGCACCCGATGCCAGCTTTTTACTCATAATGCTGCTGGCAATAAGTGAAAGATTATCTACAGTAGCCGTTACATCTCTTAACGCATAAAGTTTTTTATCCGCAGGAGCTAAATTAGCAGTCTGTCCAACAAGAGCAATCTTATATTTATTAACATTATCAATGAATTTTTGTTCAGGCAATACTGTTGAAAAACCCGGTATACTCTCTAATTTATCAATTGTCCCTCCGGTATGTCCCAACCCTCTTCCTGACATCTTAGCAACCGGAACGTCTAAGGCCGCTACCATCGGTCCAAGCACCAGAGAAGTCTTATCTCCTACTCCTCCCGTACTATGTTTATCTACTTTTGTACCCTTTATCCCTGATAAATCTAATCTGTCACCGCTATTTGCCATAGCCATAGTAAGATTCAATGTCTCTTCTTCATTCATTCCCGAAAAATATATTGCCATAAGTAATGCCGATATCTGATAATCTGGAATATCCCCTTTTGTAAAGCCATTTACAAAGAACTCTATCTCTTCTTTATCAAGTGCATATCCATCTCTTTTTTTCATTATAATATCATATATTCTCATAGTAATCCTCGTTTCTGAGCATTTGTTAAATAATATCTTCCAAAAAGCTCTCTCCAATGCTTAATTTATCAACATTCATTATCTGTGCAATTGTCTGTCCGACGTCTGCAAATGTACTTCTTATTCCAAGATTAACATTTTTCTTTAATGATTTACCATATACTAACAATGGAACATATTCTCTTGTATGGTCTGTTCCCTTAGTCGTAGGGTCACAGCCATGGTCAGCATTAATAATCAGTATATCATCTTCTTTTATTTTATCCATTACATCTGTCAGTCTTTCATCAAACTGTTCTAATCCAATTGCATATCCTTCATAATCATTTCTATGTCCCCATTTCGAGTCAAATTCAACAAGATTAGTAAATATCAGTCCACTATCTATTGTATCCATATAATCCAGGGTTTTATCCATTCCGTCCATATTATCTTTAGTATGAATCGCATCAGTAATACCCTCTTTTGCAAATATATCCTCGATCTTTCCAACTGCAGCAACATTCATTCCTTTTTCTTTCATTTTGACAAGCAGGTTATTCCTATCAGGTAATTTAGAAAAATCTCTTCTGTTTGCTGTTCTTGTAAATGGTTTCTCTCCTTCAAATGGTCTTGCTATTACCCTTGCCACTTCATCATTTCCTTTTAATATACTTCTTGCTATCCTGCACATTTTATATAATTCTTCCGGTGAATATATGCTTTCATGACATGCAATCTGAAATACGCTGTCTGCGGATGTATATATAATCGGTTTCTTAGTAGCTATATGCTCTTCTCCTAATTCTTTTATTATCTCTGTACCTGACGCTACCTTATTGCCGAGAACTCCTGGAACACCGGTTTCCTTTATAAATTCGTCAATAATATTTTCAGGAAAGCCATCCATATATGTCGGAAATTTCTTAGACGAATATATTCCTACCATTTCCCAATGGCCCACTGTAGTGTCCTTACCATTTGACATCTCAGCCATCTTACCATAACATCCAATCGGATTATCACATTTATCAATACCAACAATTCCATTAATATTACCTAATCCTATTTTTACCATATTAGGCACTTTTAATCCATTATGTTTCTCTGATACATGACCTATTGTATTTGTTCCAACATCATCGAACTTATCTGCATCAGGCAACTCACCCATTCCAACACTGTCAAGTACAATCCAAATAACTCTTTTAATCTGCATATCTTTCACACTGACCTCCATTCTTACTTTTTACAACCTTCTTAATATTTATAATAATATCATATTTTCTTACTTTTTTCCAGTTGCAAACATTTGTCAGGATGGAGTAAATCATTATTAGTTGCTTGTTTTTTTGACACATATATATTATAATATCTTCTAAAAGTTTATATACAGATTAAGGAGGACAACATAATGAGTTTCGATTTTTTAAAGAAAATGCCAACTCCTGCTGAAATTAAAGAAGAATTTCCATTACCAGAAAACCTTGTAAAATTAAAAGCAGACAGAGATGACATGATTAAAAAAGTATTTACAGGTGAATCTGATAAGTTTTTATTAGTAATAGGACCTTGTTCTGCAGATAATGAAGATGCGGTTGCTGATTATGTTTCAAGATTAGCTAAGGTTCAGGAAAAAGTTAAAGATAAGATTTTAATTATTCCAAGAATCTATACGAACAAGCCTCGTACAACAGGTATGGGCTACAAAGGTATGTTACACCAGCCAGATCCAGAGAAGAAACCAGACCTTGTAGCAGGTCTTATGGCAATCAGAAGAATGCACATAAGAATTATTAATGAAACAGGACTTACTGCTGCTGACGAAATGCTTTATCCAGAGAATTACAGATATTTCTCAGATATTTTATCTTATGTTGCAATTGGTGCCCGTTCAGTAGAAGACCAGCAGCATAGATTAACAGTAAGTGGAATGGACATTCCAGCAGGCATGAAGAATCCAACAAGCGGCGACTTATCAGTTATGCTTAACTCAGTTATAGCAGCACAGTCAGGACATACATTTATCTACAGAGGGTATGAAGTAAAGACAACTGGCAACGAACTAACACATACAATCTTACGTGGTGCTGTTAATAAACATGGTCAGTGCATTCCTAACTACCACTATGAAGATTTAATTCGTCTCCACAATATGTACAGTGAATTAGACCTCAAAAACCCTGCTGTTATCGTTGACTGCAATCATTCTAATTCAGCTAAACAATATATCGAACAGATTAGAATATCAAAAGAAGTTCTTCATAGCATGAGACATTCTTCAGATATTAATAATTTTGTTAAAGGTTTAATGATTGAAAGTTACATAGAGCCAGGTTCCCAGAAAGTAGGAGAGCATATTTATGGTAAATCAATTACAGATCCTTGTATCGGATGGGATCAGACAGAATCATTAATTCTTGATATTGCTGATTTATTATAACATAATGCCAGGGGATAAAATGTCAAAAAGGCTCATTTTGCCTGCATAGTATAATGCTTAACACATTTATGTTTTAATTATTAAATGAATATCAGATTGTATAGGGATTTTTTTGTATTTTCTATACATTTAATACAAAATACTGTGTCTCGAGATATTGATTATATCTCCTGACACAGTATTTTATTATCTTAATATTAATTTCTTATTTTCTTTATATTTTTCCTTATATTTTATATTTCATTTTTATTGCTAATTTCATTTGATTCTATCATTGTCATTTTCTATTTTCTTGGATGATTCTTAGAATACTCATCTCTTAACTTAGAACCTTTCATATTAGCATACATCTGTGTGGTAGCTACTACTGAATGTCCAAGCATCTCCTGTACCGCTTGAAGATTTGCACCATTTTCTACAAGATGAAGTGCAAATGAATGTCTGAGTGTATGTGGTGTAATAGTTTCATCTATTCCTGCCATCTCGCCATATAATTTAACAATCTTCCAAAAACCCTGTCTGCTCATAGCTCCACCCGAACAATTTACAAACAGAATATCGCTTTCCTTTCCCTTAATTAAAACTTTTCTTGCAGTTTCAATATATTTCGTTATAGCATTTTTAGCAGATAATCCAAAAGGCACAACTCTTTCTTTATTATTATCACGTCCATGACATACTATATATCCTAATTGCATATTAACATCTTCTAAACGTAATCCAATAAGTTCTGATACTCTTATTCCTGTTGCATATAATAACTCAAGCATAGCTTTATCTCTTATGCCTTTATTATTCTTGTCAGATGGCTGCTTCAGCAATCTGTCAACTTCCTCTACGCTTAATACATTCGGGGTCTTTTTCACGTTTATAGGACCTCTAAGTAACAATGTTGGATCACTATCGATTTTGCCAATCTGTAACATATAATGGAAATATGCCTTCATCGAAGCAATATATCTTGAAATCGTAGTTGATGCACAACCATTCTTTTCTAACCACAATATGTATGTATTAATGCTTGTCGCAGTAATCTTCTCTGGAGAATAGTATCCCTGCTTTTTAAAATACTGACTCATCTTTATCAAATCCCTTTTATAGGAAATTGATGTATTCTCAGATACCTGCTTTATATCTCTTATAAAAGATATAAAGAGCTCAATCGTCTCTTCCATAGTATCCACCCTTTGCATCTATAGTTTTTTTCTAAAATACCCATATATAAGATATTATATAGTCTTTCTTCGATAAAATCAAATGAATTTTGACATTATGAAAATATTCATAAAACATTCCGTTAAACTCAGTAGAATTATAGCAAAAACCAGCTTAAATATTTCTCTAATTCCTGTCTGTTTTCTCTGGCTAAAATCTTCAAAATCCATTTTCGTAATCAGATACCATATTATAATTATGTATAGAATCATATGTGGCTGCGTAAACAGTAGATACCACAACACACCAGTACTTCCTTTTGCTACAGTAAACAATCCTATTAAAATACTGTTTTTCATCCCGAAATACCATAAAAAAGCCGAATGAAACAATACTCTGTAGCTTGTGAGTCCTAGAACTATCAGAAAGATAATTTCCTTTGTCCTATTTAATAATACATAGACAAAATAATCTGTCTCACATATTTTTCTGAAATTCATTCTGCCTACAATATAATTATAATAAATAACTAGATTATTTCTATTAATATCATCAAGACGATTGAATAAAACTGTTCCACATATCACGCCCAATAACATACTCATTAGTAAAAATATATGTGTTTTTCTATAAGAAAAAAGCATATCTCATTCACCCTCTTTCTCAAAACATTAAAATTTTGGATAAGTTCCTAAATGAATATATGCTTTTCTATATTTAATATATTACTATTTTCAATATATAATCTGTATATCTTATTACTATCTTAAATATACATATTTCAGATTCAAAATTATATATCATCTCAAATTCAAAAACAAATATACTATACTAGTTATAAATTATAAGTAGAAAATCTTATATGCTAATATTGCTGATACAGTTTTTGAGTCCTGCATTTCACCTTTTCTAATCATCTTAAGCAGTTCATCTATACCATATTCCTGTATCTCTATATTCTCATCTTCATCTAAATGCTGATGAGTTTTTATAAGATTTCTTGCAACAAACACATCTATTCGTTCATTGCAAAACGCAACTGTTGTCCTAAGAGATAACAAAAACTCTAAATCATCTGATTTATAGCCTGTTTCTTCTTCTAATTCTCTTGCCGCGCATTCTATCATTGGCTCATCTATATTTTCAAGTCCTCCTGCCGGCAATTCAATTGTGAATCTGTCTAATGCATTTCTCCATTGCTTAACAAGAAGAATCTTGCCATCGTCAGTTATCGGAATAACAGCCGCCGCACCATTATGTCCTATAAAGTCCCATTCTACATGATTTCCATTAGGAACTTCTATATAATCCTTGTACATATTTATAATTGTACCTTTATGCACAAGTTCCCTTTTGACTCTGTTATACTTTTCCATATTATTTTATACCCTCTGACTTCTTATAACACTCATCTGTTGCTTTAATAATAGAATTTCTGAAGCCATATTCTTCAAGTGCCGATACCCCGGCAATTGTTGTTCCGCCAGGTGAACATACTTGATCTTTTAATTTGCCAGGATGTTCTTTTGTTTCTAATACCATTTTAGCTGAACCCATAACAGCCTGTGCAGCCATTTCATAAGCCACATCTCTTGGTAAACCATATTTTACAGCACCATCAGCTAATGCTTCAATAAACATATATACATATGCAGGTGAACTTCCACTCACACATACAACAGCGCTCATCTGACGTTCTTCTACTTTTATATATCTTCCAAATGATGAGAATATTTTACCGATAACATCTCTTTCATTAAAGTCAAATAACCTATCATCATAGCAGATTCCTGTCATTCCATTACCTAATAATGCAGGTGTGTTTGGCATCGCACGAACAATTCTTTTATCAAAACCCAGGGCATTCTTAAGTGTATCAATAGTTATTCCAGGAGCAATAGAAATCACAACATGGTCAGGTCTTATAACATTTTCGATATTCTTAAGCACCTGATTGTAGTATTGGGGTTTTATTGCTAAAATAACATATTTTGCCTTATTTGCACATTCAGCATTCGACTCGGCATATTCTATACCTGTTTCCTCACTTACTGTCATACAACGTTCTTTATTTACATCTGTAAATATAATATCATTTTTAGGAAATACCTGTAATATTCCCTTTAACATAGCATATCCCATGTTACCCATTCCAATAAAACCTATTTTCATGACTTCCTCTTTTCCGCACCTGTTATGCTGTTTCTAATAATTTATCAACACTTACTAATTTAACACATAATATGAATAGTTCTGTTGCCTGTTTTAATTCTTCTTCTGTAGGCAATGATGGAGCAATTCTTATATTGCTATCATTAGGATCTTTCTTATATGGATATGTTGCACCTGCTCCTGTAAGTGTAACTCCTGCTTCTTTACATTTAGCTACAACAGCTTTTGCACATCCCTCCATTGTCTCAAATGAAATGAAGTACCCGCCCTTTGGTTTTACCCATGAAGCTATTCCAAGTCCTGATAATTCTTTTTCAAATTCATTAATTACTGCTTCGAATTTTGGTCTTAAGATTGCTGCATGCTTCTTCATATGGTCATATACACCATTTATATCTTTAAAATATCTGGCATGTCTTAACTGATTAACCTTATCATGTCCAATTGTCTGTATTGTCATTGTTCTCTTAACATCATCAATGTTAGATTTTGAAGCAGCAAGTGCTGAAATACCACCACCTGCAAATGTAACTTTTGATGTAGAACAGAATTCATATACCATATCTTCATTGCCATTTTTTTTACATTCTGCAAATATCTCTAATAATTCATCTTTATCGTCTTCATATAAATCATGAATTGCATAGGCATTATCCCAGAAAATTCTAAAATCTTTAGCTGCTGGTTTAAGTGCTGCAAATCTCTTAACAACTTCATCAGAATATGTTATACCCTGTGGATTAGAGTATTTAGGAACACACCATATACCTTTAACACTTTCATCATTATTCACATATTTTTCAACTAAGTCCATATCAGGGCCATCAGCTTTCATTGGTATGTTAATCATCTCTACACCAAATAACTCTGTAATTGCAAAATGTCTGTCATATCCCGGTACAGGACATAAAAATTTAACTTTATCCAATTTACTCCATGGTGTGCTGCCAAGAATTCCAAAAAGCATTGCACGTGATACCATATCATACATTATATTTAAACTTGCATTACCAAATACTATAACATTATCTGAAGATACACCTAATATGTCAGCCATTATCTTCTTAGCTTCTGATATACCATCTAAGATACCATAATTTCTTACATCTACGCCATCTTCACATTTCAAATCTGAAGAACTGTTTACAACATCTAACATATCTCTTGATAAATCGAGCTGTTTAGCTGCTGGTTTACCTCTTGACATATCTAACTTTAACCCTTTAGATGCAGCCTCTTTGTACTCTTTCTCAAGTTCATCTTTAATTGTTAATAATTCATCTCTAGTTAATTCACTATACGACTTCATTTTAATCCTCCATTTTGGGAACGCCCGGCAAAATCAATAAATATATTTCTGCTTTTTTCGCCCCGATCTGTATTCTCTAAACTATTTTAATATAATAGTCTGCATTTTGCAATACTTATTGTTTCTGAGCAGCATATTATATTTATATATTAAAACTACAAAAATGATATACCAAAATTACATATCAACATATATTTTTAATATATATAAGAATATCAGTTATGATATTTTATTCCACAATCCAATTCTATATAATTAAAAAGCCAGATTCATATAATTTGATTATTATATAAACCTGACTTTTTTTATCATAATCCTTTATTTCGCGTAATCAATTACTCTGCTTTCTCTGATTACACTAACTTTTATCTGGCCCGGATACTCTAATTCCTGCTCGATTTGCTTAGACAAATCTCTCGCTAAAAGTATCATGTCCGCATCGCTAACCTGTTCTGGGATAACCATAACTCGAATCTCTCTACCTGCCTGAATTGCAAAAGATTTTTCAACACCTTTAAAGGAATTGGTTATATCTTCTAATTGTTTTAATCTGTTGGTATATGTTTCTAATGTCTCTCTTCTAGCACCTGGTCTAGCTGCTGAAATAGTGTCAGCTGCCTGAACAATACATGCAATCAATGATTCAGCCTCAACATCACCATGATGAGCTTCGACTGCATTGATGACAACTGGAGATTCCTTATATTTTCTACATAAGTCAACACCAATCTGGATATGTGAACCTTCCATTTCATGGTCAACCGATTTACCTATATCATGTAATAAACCAGCTCTCTTTGCCATTCTAACATCTACACCAATCTCTGCTGCTAACAATCCAGATAACTGTGCAACTTCGATTGAATGTTTAAGTGCATTTTGTCCATAACTTGTTCTAAATTTCATCTTTCCTAATAATTTAACTAATTCCGGATGAATACCATGAACACCAACTTCCAATGTTGCGGCTTCGCCTTCTTCACGCATCATTGTTTCTACTTCTTTTTGAGCTTTCTCAACCATCTCCTCAATTCTAGCTGGGTGAATTCTTCCATCAACAATAAGTTTCTCCAAAGCAATACGTGCAACTTCACGTCTTATTGGATCAAATGCTGAAAGAATAACTGCTTCAGGAGTATCATCAATAATTAAATCTACGCCTGTCATAGTTTCAAGAGTTCTGATATTTCTACCCTCTCTACCTATAATTCTGCCCTTCATTTCATCGTTAGGGAGTTGAACAACGGATATTGTTGTTTCTGCAACATGGTCTGCTGCACACTTCTGAATAGCTGTAACAACATATTCCTTTGCCTTTTTGCTTGCTTCTTCTTTTGCTCTGCTTTCAAGTTCTTTAACCATCTTAGCAGTATCAATTTTCACTTCTTCTTCAACAGTTTTTAACAAATATTCTTTTGCTTGTTCGGAGGTTAAACCAGAGATTCTTTCTAATTCCTGTACACGCTGTTCATTTAATTTAGCGACATCTTCACGCATCTTAGCCAATTCTTCTTCACGTTTTGCAAGAGAACCCTCTTTTCTTTCCATCTGTTCAGCTTTTTTGTCTAACGCTTCTTCCTTAGAAAGTATACGTTTCTCATAACGTTGAATCTCAGCTCTGCGCTCTTTGCTTTCCTTTTCAAGCTCATTCTTAGTCTTTATTGACTCTTCCTTAGCTTCTAATACTGCTTCTCTTTTAGTAGTTTCTGCTGTCTTTAAAGCTTCATCTATTATCTCTCTTGATTTTTCTTCAGCACTGCCAATTTTCGCTTCATATGACTTCTTGCGATGGGCAACTGCTAAAAACCAAGCTGCTGGAAAAACAATACATAAGGTAGCAACTACACTAATTGCTATTATTGTAGGTGTATTCACAGGAGCACCTCCTTATTTAGTTTTCATTGTACAATCACAACATATAAATTTTATACTGTTTTTAGAATTATGTCAAGTAAAGTTCACATTTTCATATGCATTTTGATATAAAAGAAGAAAAATCTCAATTGTTTTTTGTATAATTTTCTGATAATCAGTTTTCTCTCTTAAGCTCATAATAAACTTGCATTATATCATCGTATTTAAATCCTTTACGCATTAGTGCAGTTATAATTTTATTAAGAAGATTCTTATCATCTCCAAGAAAATCATATCTTTTTTTTAGAAATTCTTTCTTGACCAATTCATACTGGACTTCATTAATATCCTCATCTTCATACTCATCAAATGCTTTGCTAATTAAAGTTTTGCAAATTCCCTTTGCATATAATTCATTAATAATTCTAGACTTACTCTTTGCTGAAATGTTATATTTGACGTAATTTTTCACATATCTTTCATCATCTATATAGTTATATTCCTTAAAATCAGCTATTACTTTATCTATTATAATTGCGGGATAACCGCCCTTAGACAGTTTATCCCGCAATATAAATTCTGATTTGTCTGAATCTTTTAATATATACACTGCACGTTCCCTGCATCTTTCAGGTAGAATATCATTCATAATCTCATTATACGAAGTGCTATCAAGCTCTTTATCCGTTTCTATACCCAATCTCGTAATCTCACTATTATATAGTGAAAATGCTTTCTCGTAATCAATGTATATTAAACTTTTCTTCTTATCCGTTCTGACAATATCTGTTACAATCATATCTATTCTTCCGATTCATCTGTTTCCTTAGAAGCATTCTCTCTCTCAGTCTCTCCACTGGAATTTAACGCATATTTTTCTCTTACTGCTTTCTCAATCTCTTCCATTAATTCAGGATTATTAAGCAAAGTAAGTTTAGCATTCTCTCTACCCTGGCCAATCTTATCACCATTGTATGCATACCATGCTCCACTCTTAGAAACTATTCCACAGTTAGCTGCAAGATCAAGTATATCACCCTCTTTTGAGATTCCTTTACCAAACATAATATCGAATTCAGCTTCCTTAAATGGTGGCGCAACCTTATTCTTAACAACTTTAACTTTTGCTCTGTTTCCAACTATTTCTCCACCCTGCTTTAATGTCTCAATTCTTCTTACATCTAATCTTATTGATGCATAGAATTTTAATGCTCTACCGCCGGTTGTTGTCTCCGGATTACCAAACATTACACCAACTTTCTCTCTTAACTGGTTAATAAATACCACAATACAATTAGACTTGCTTATAACTGCCGTTAATTTTCTAAGTGCCTGAGACATAAGTCGTGCCTGTAATCCGATGTGGGAATCGCCCATATCACCATCAATTTCTGCCTTAGGTACAAGTGCTGCAACCGAGTCGACAATCACAATATCAACAGCACCTGAACGAACAAATGTCTCTGCAATCTCTAATGCCTGCTCACCAAAATCCGGTTGTGATATATATAAATTATCCACATCAACTCCAATAGCTTTAGCATAAACCGGGTCAAGTGCATGTTCAGCATCTATGAAGCCTGCAATTCCACCCCTCTTCTGGACTTCTGCTATCATATGTAATGCAACTGTTGTCTTACCACTTGATTCAGGTCCATATACCTCAATAATTCTTCCCTTAGGAACTCCACCAAGACCAAGTGCAAGGTCAAGACTTAATGAACCTGTAGGTACTGTCTCTATATTCATGGTTGACTTAGGATCTCCTAACTTCATAACCGAACCTTTACCATGCTGTTTCTCTATCTGTGAAATTGCTGATTCCAATGCTTTTAGTTTTTCACTGTTATCCATAAATAATACCTCCGTCTAATCGAACTAATGTTCGTCTTTAAATATAATATAATATTAACTAATATTTGTCAACTTATTTTTATCTATATTCCATGGATTATTTTATATATAATATATGATATTTATTATTTTTTGTCAATATGTAATTTAACTTTTTATTTTGTGATTTTTTAGCAGGCATATCCTTTGTATCACATTTGAAGTATAAAACATATCTTAATCCATATAATATAAAATATTTTCGGCTCAATATGGTGTATGTACATTTAAGATACACTATATAGAGCCGAAAATATTATTCGAAATTTTATTATATATAATTTATTATCATTTATATTATCTTATCTATTGTTAAATTCATTCCAGACCATTTCTAATGCCTTATCCACAGCCTGGTTCCTAACCTGTAATCTATCTCCATTAAACAGGAACTTTTCTGTTATAACTTTGTTTTTATAATATACACCTATGCATACTGTTCCAACTGGAATATCTTTCGTTCCTCCAAGTGGTCCTGCAACTCCAGTAACTGATACAGCCACATCTGCATTTGCGGTTTTAGCACCACCTGATGCCATCTCATATGCGACCTCTTCACTTACCACGTTGTATTTTTTTATAGTTTCAGGATTGACACCTACCATTTTAGCTTTTGCATCTTCTGAATACGTAATATATCCTTCGCTAAACACATTCGATGCACCTGATACATTTACAAGCCTTGCTGCTATAAGTCCGCCTGTACATGACTCCACAGTTGTTATCATCATATTATGTTCATTTAGAAATCTGACAATTTTCTCTTCCATCATTTATTTACCTGTGCTTCCATCTACAAGCACCTGTCTATTCTTAACAAGATAATCTACAAGTGAGATAATTGTAAGAACAAGTGACAGATATATAAATACATATTCTAATGTTCCATACCAGCTATAATTAAGATTCACAATCATAATTATTATCATAAGCATCTGCGATGTTGTCTTATATTTTCCCCACCAGCTTGCTGCTATAACTACTCCATTATCTGCTGCAATTGTTCTGAAACCACTGATAATCAGTTCTCTGCTGATAATTACAATCACAATCCATGCCTGTAATTTATCACCGATTAAACAGATAAGTGCCGAACAAACTAGCAATTTATCTGCTAATGGATCCATAAACTTTCCAAAATTAGTTACCAGATTATATTTTCTGGCAATTTTTCCGTCTAACATATCTGTAAGACTTGCAATAATGAATATGGCAACAGCAATATATTTATCATATTCACCTGTCACATTCACTAACATAAATATAACAAAAAATGGAATCATAAAGACTCTGAACATCGTTAATTTATTAGGTAAATTCATCTCATTATTCTACCTTTCCGTATATTTTTTTGATTAATTATATAATCTCGCCAATGAGATCATATTCTGCTGCACCTGTTACTTTAACTTTTACAAAGTCACCTGTAATCAGTTCCTCATCAGTCGTAATAAAGATATTTCCATCAACATTAGGACAATCCATATATGTTCTTCCTACATATGCATTTTCATCAACAACTTTTCCCTCTATCATAACAAGCAAATCTCTGCCTATCATGTTCTCAGCGTTCTCAAATGCAATCTCCTGCTGTAATTCCATAATTTCATTTCTTCTCTTAATCTTAATATCTTCATCTATCTGATCAGGCATCTCGGCTGCTGCCGTATCTTCCTCAGGCGAATATGCAAATACACCTAAGCGTTCAAATTCCATCTCGTCAACAAAATCAAGCATCTCTTCATGATCTTCTTCTGTCTCACCCGGAAAGCCTGAAATTAATGTTGTTCTAAGAACAATATCAGGAATCTCTTTTCTAATTTTTAATATTCTCTCAGTTAATTCTACTCTGTTTGTACGTCGTCCCATTGCTTTCAGGATCTTGTCACTTGCATGCTGGATTGGCATATCAATATAATGACAGACTTTAGGTTCATTCTTCATAACCTCTATAAGTTCATCAGTAATCTCTTCAGGATAACAATATAAAATTCTTACCCATATAAGTCCCGGAATCTTACAAATCTTTTTAAGCAAATCAGGCAACATCTTTCTGCCATATAAATCAACACCATAAAGTGTTGTCTCCTGCGCAACAAGTATAAGTTCCTTTGCACCATTTTCAACAAGCTTCTCTGCCGTTTTAAGAATGTCTTCCTCTGGTACACTTCTGTATCTTCCTCTTATCTTTGGAATAATACAATACGTGCAACATTTATTACAGCCTTCTGCAATCTTAATATATGCATAATGACCTCCTGTAGTAACGACCCTTTCGCTTTCTTCTACAATAAGTTCATCTAATGGATTAAATTTTTCATATTTTTCTCCACAAATTGTACTCTTTACTGCATCTACAATCTTGTCATATGAACTTGTTCCAAGAATCGCATCTACCTCAGGTATTTCATCTGAAATTTCTGTCTTATACCTCTGGGCCAGACAACCTGTAACAATTAGTGCCTTGCAACTGCCACTTTTACGATACTCAGCCATCTGTAAGATAGTATTAACACTTTCCTCTTTTGCATCATTTACAAAGCAGCAGGTATTAATAACTATTACATCAGCCTCACTTTCATCATCTGTGAATTCAAAATGTTCACGATTAAGCAACCCTAACATCTCCTCTGAATCCACAAGATTCTTATCGCAGCCTAAAGATATAAACAAAATCTTCATCTTATTGCTATCATTACTCATAAATAATTAAATTTCCTCTTCGTCGTCACCTGTTATTCTGATTTTTGATTTATAAAGTTCCTCAACTGCAATTGAAAGAGGTTTCTTTCCACAACCATTTACTAATGGTTCCTCTCCTGCAATAATCTGTCTTGCTCTTTTTGAAGTAGCCATTACAATCGAATATCTGCTCTGTACTACTGGCTGTTCTCCTGGTTCTACCTCGCTATTAACAACTTCCATTAAATCTGTGTAAGATGGGTGTAACATATTTTATTCTCCTTTCGAAAAGACCTTTATATCTTCTCTTATCTCTTTTATAAAATCTATATTTCTAAACGAACTGTTATGGCTCGCCTGAATAATTGAATGCAACTCTTTAACACTTTCTTCTAAATCATCATTTACTAAAATATTATCATATTTCTCAATGCCTTGAGACTCAACAACAGCTCTTTTAAGTCTTTCGTCTATAACTTCCATACTCTCAGTGCCTCTTCCTACTAAACGCTCTTTTAACGTCTTAGCATCAGGTGGCATTACAAATATAGTCATTGCATCAGGCATTATCTCTTTAATCTGCATAGCACCCTGAATCTCAATTTCTAACAGAACATCTTTGCCATTATTAAGCTGTTCTTCAACGTATCTTCTGGGTGTTCCATAATAATTACCAACATATTGTGCATATTCAAGTAATTCTTTGTTATCAATTTTCTTCTCAAACTCATCTTTAGTTATGAAAAAGTAATTCACACCGTCCTGTTCGCCAACTCGTGGTTCTCTGGTAGTTGCTGATATAGAAAGTGCATAATTATCATATTTCTCAAGAAGCATTTTAACAAGTGTACCTTTACCTACGCCCGAGAAACCTGAAATAATAGTAAGTACGCCTTTATTCTTCATTATTATCTTCCTTTCCCTGCATTATACTTTCATTAAATCGTCCTGCTATCGTATCAGGCACCAATGCCGACAATATAATATAGTTACTGTCAGTAATAATAACAGATTTTGTCTTTCTTCCCTGTGTAGCATCTATAGCTATGCCCTCGTCTTTAGAATTCTGAATCAGCCTCTTAACAGGTGCCGAATCAGGGCTGACAACTGCAACTACTTTCTTTGAATTCACAACATTTCCATATCCTATATTAAGCATCTTATGCAAATTCATCACCCTATTCTATATATTTTTTTGAAAATAGTCAACATATATTACTCTATATTTTGTATCTGTTCACGTATTTTTTCAATTGATGTTTTAAGTTCTATTCCAATATCTGTAATTTCTAAATCTGTTGTCTTAGAAAGAATGGTATTAGCTTCTCTATTCATCTCCTGAGCTACAAAATCCAACTTTCTTCCTATTGCGCCACCATCTATAAGTGATTTCTTCATTCCATCTATATGGCTCTTAAGTCTGACTATCTCTTCATCAACGCATATCTTATCAGCAAAAATTGTAACTTCAGTAACTATTCTGCTGTCATCAATCTGACTGTTGTCTAGTAATTCTTTGATTTTAGTTTCTAATTTTTCTCTATATTCTGCAATAATCTTAGGTGAACGTTCCTCTATAAACTCAACATATTTAGACATTTCATCTAGTTTAGCAAGTATGTCTGTCTTAAGATTCTCACCCTCTGTCTCTCTGGTCTTAACAAAATTCTCTGCTGCCTCACAGAATACTCTATTAAGCATTTTTTCTAATTCTTCTTCAGCAATGCTTTGCTCCTGCATAACGAAGATATCCTGACATTTAATAAGTGCAGAAGTCGTTATATCATTCTCAATCTTTAATTCTCTGCCCATCTGCTCGATATATTTCGCATATTCCTTAGCAAGTGCTCCATTATAACAAAGTGTCTCGCTACTCTCTGAGTTATCCTCATATGTTACAAATATATCGACCTTTCCACGTTCAATATACTGTTTTAACAGATTTCTCAAATACGCCTCATAGAAATTAAATTTCTTAGGTAATTTTATATTAACATCGAGATATCTGTGGTTAACTGATTTCATTTCTATAGTAAGTTTTCTATTATTTTCAGACAATTCGCTTCTTCCAAAGCCTGTCATACTCTTAACCATGTTCTTCTCCAATCATTTACATTTTCATTCTGTTCTCATATCAGGCCATACTCTAAAAATACATTGTATTTTAGAAATAATAAGCTAAATTTTATTATAAAACATTTCAAAAACAACGTCAAGGTTTGCTTGAGGCATATCAGATAAATCCAAAAAATAATGACAAACATAATTCTTTTGTACTACCCCTTGAAAACATTTCAAATTTATTATACACTTTTTTACACAACTATTTGTTTATGAGCGAAAGCAAATAGCTTTTACGGCAGATGAGAAATTGCCTGTGCGAATTTCTCATCGCCTCTTCTAGGCAAGTCGCTCAGAAATGAGGAATGTTATGGCTTTTGATGGAATTACAGTTTCGGCAGTTGTTGCCGAATTAAATAAAACACTTATTAACGGAAGAATTTTCAAAATTGCCCAGCCGGAAAAAGATGAATTAATTCTTACCATAAAAAATAATAAAGAGCAATACAGATTACAGATTTCAGCAGGTGCGTCTTTGCCTCTTATCTATTTAACAAGCTTGAATAAACCCTCACCTCTGACTGCTCCAAGTTTTTGTATGTTGTTAAGAAAACATATAAGCAACGGACGAATTACACGAATATATCAGCCCGGACTTGAGCGTGTAATTAATTTAGAGATTGAGCATCTGAACGAAATGGGTGATTTATGTAAAAAAGTCCTAATCATTGAATTAATGGGCAAACATAGTAACATTATCTTTTGTGATGATAATAATCACATAATTGACAGTATTAAACATATTAATGCACAAATGAGTTCTGTCCGAGAGGTTTTACCGGGACGGGAATATTTTATTCCAATGGCTGATATGAAATTGAACCCTCTTGAACTTGAATTTAACAATTTTGATACAGCAATACGAAGTAAGGCATTGCCAATTTCTAAGGCAATCTATATGACAATTACGGGTATAAGTCCTATTGTCAGTGAGGATATTATTAATCTTGCAAGCTTAGATTCATCTATTCCTGCAAACACACTAAATGATACAGAAATATATCATTTATATAATATTTTCACTAATTATATGTCAGATGTGATTAATTCTGATTTTAAACCCGTAATATATTATAAGGATGATGCACCTTTGGAATTTAGTGCTCTTCCTCTTTCGGTTTATGAGAATTCCAATGCAAAATACTTCTCATCTATAAGTGAGGTTCTTGAAAAATATTATGCTGAGAAAGATTTAATCACGCGTATAAGAAAACGTTCTTCTGATTTAAGACAAGTGGTAACTACTGCGTTTTCTAAAGAATCTAAAAAATACGACTTACAGTTAAAGCAGTTAGATGACACTAAAAAGCGTGATAAATATAAGTTATATGGTGAATTACTTACTGCATATGGTTATGGTTTAGAAGAGGGTTCTAAGAAATTAACCTGTTTAAATTATTACGATAATACCGAGATAACCATTCCTCTTAATCCTGATTTATCTGCACTTGAAAATGCTAAGAAATATTTTGATAAATACAGTAAACTCAAACGTACTTATGAAGCACTTTCAAAAATTGTAATTGATACTAAAAATGAAATTGAACACCTTGAATCAATCTCTACATCACTTGATATAGCAACCGATGAAAACGACCTGAAAGCCCTACGTGAAGAGTTAATTGAATATGGATATATTAAGAGAAAATCCTCTGATAAAAAAGCAAAATTCACAAACAAACCAATTCATCTTAGATTACCTGAGGGATATGATATATATATTGGTAAAAATAATTTTCAAAACGAAGAAGTTACATTTAAAATTGCTTCCGGTAATGACTGGTGGTTCCATACCAAAGGTGTACCCGGTTCACATGTAATCGTTAAATCAGAAAACCCTGATTTACCTGATAACATATATGAATTAGCAGGTGGTTTAGCTGCATATTATTCAAAATCACGCAATCAGAAAAAAGTCGAAATAGACTACACACAGAAAAAGAACTTAAAACGTGTTAACGGTGCCGCACCGGGCTTCGTTATTTACCACACTAATTATTCTATGATGTGCAAGCCTGTTAATCCTGATTCTCTTGAATTTTGTGTCACTGGCACCACAAACAGCATACATCACAGAGGCAAATCTGAAATTTAGCTTGTTATTCCTCTGGCACGTTGTGCCAGAGGAATTGATGTTATTATGGTGCAGTAGTTCACACGTGTTTTACTTGAACATCATTTTACTATACCTGCCTTTTGCATCTGACGATATTAATTTTTATACTAATCCTCATTTACAGGCAACTTTATCGTGAAGATGGGATGCGTTGTTTTTTATCTGTTCTTCCAGACTTATCATTTTTGCCAGATTTATTGCGACTGTCATTTTTCTTCTTTTTATCTGATTTATTCTGTGCTGATAATTTATTAGATTTACCATTCTTTCTTGAGCCTGAAGATTTATCAGAATTATTATATGCTCTCTTTGAAAAACATCCTTTGCCTGAAGTCTTGTATTCCACTTTCTCAATTTCTTTAGCTTCTTCTCCCATATTAAGTCGCAAGAAAGCCGCTGCTAATTCAAGTGCTGTTATATCATCATCATTGATTTTCTGTTCAACATATTTAAGTGCTTTACTTATATCCTTATTCTGTAAGACATCTATTGCATCATTTAAACATTTTTGTGCTTTTATCTCATTTACATCATTTACTGATGGGATACTTCTTAATTTAATCTTTGTCTTGCATGATTTCTCTATTTCACGTAATTTATAGATTTCTTTACCGACAACTAATGTAAAGGATCTGCCTTTTCTTCCTGCTCTTCCGGTTCTTCCTATTCTATGAACATAATATTCAATATCCTGCGGTACATCATAATTAAATACAGCTTCTATATCATCTACGTCTATACCTCTCGCTGCCACATCTGTCGCAATGAGTATGTCTGTCTTATTATTTCTGAAACGATTCATAACCATATCTCTCTGTCTCTGTGACATATCGCCATGAAGTCCGTCTGCAAAATATCCACGTCCCTTTAATTTTTCTGCAAGCTCATCTACCATACGCTTTGTATTGCAGAAAATCATTGTTCTCTTAGGATTATAATAATCTAATAACCGGCATACAACGTCAGCCTTACTCTTACCATTTACTTCATAATAATACTGTTTAACGAGAGGAACTGTTATCTCCTTACGTGTAATCTTAATTAACTTGGCATCTCTTTGATATTTATCAGTAATATCCATTATAGCTTTTGGCATCGTAGCTGAAAATAATGCTGTCTGATGCTCTTTTGGTATCCCCTTTAATATTGTTTCTATATCCTCTCTAAAGCCCATATTAAGCATTTCATCCGCTTCATCTAACACCATTGTCTTTAAATTATTCATCTTTAAAGTATGACGTCTCATATGGTCCATAACTCTTCCAGGTGTACCGACTATAATCTGCACTCCTGTCTTAAGTGACCTTATCTGTGTATTAATATCCTGGCCTCCATAGATAGGAAGTACCTTTATTCCATGTGTAAATTTAGCTAATTTTCTTAATTCCTCTGCCGCCTGTATAGCTAATTCTCTTGTAGGGCATAAAACGATTGCCTGTATATGTTTGTCTTCCGGGTCGATATTCTGAATAAGCGGAATACCAAAAGCGGCTGTTTTACCTGTACCCGTCTGTGCCTGTCCGATAATATCATAGCCTTCTAACAATAAAGGAATAGCCTGTGCCTGTATAGGTGTCATAAGTTCGAAACCCATTTCCTTTATTCCACGAAGTATTCTTTTATCAATTGCTGAATCCTCATATCTCATTTCAACTATTTCTGTAGCACTATTAATAGTATTTTTCATTCTGTCTCCATTCCAAATGCTTTTTTCAATTAAGATGTTTTGACATCCTAATCCTTATTTTGAATATATTCTACTAGCTTCTATTGTTATTTTCAAGATAAATTGACATTACTTTTACAAATTGTTATAATATCATACGATATTTATAAAGACTTTTACTGTATTATTTATATACAAAATGAACTAATGTTTGAAGTCTGATTTATATGTTATATAGTCGGACTAATCAGCTACTAAGTATCAGGAAGGCATGGTTCTTAAGATGAGAGATTTAAAATTAGGATTTATAGGACTTGGACTTATCGGTGGTTCAATTGCTAAAGCCATCAAAAGAGTTCACCCTAATCATAAAATACTTGCATATAACAGAAGTGAAAATGCGAGGCTTACTGCACTTAATGATGGTACAGCCGACTCAGTTACGGATAAAGTTGACGAATCCTTTTCAGATTGCGACTATATCTTTCTCTGCACTCCTGTAGAGCATAATATTTCATATCTGGATATTCTAAAAGATATTATAAATGAAAACTGCATAATTACAGATGTTGGAAGTGTTAAAACAAATATTCACGTTGCAATTGCTGACAGACATTTAAACCGTCAATTCATAGGTGGACATCCTATGGCCGGCTCTGAGAAAACAGGCTATAATAATGCTTCAGGATATTTGCTTGAAAATGCTTACTATCCAATCACACCAACTGACGAAACACCTGAAGACAAGATATCTGAATTCTACGAATTAGTTGAATCTATAGGTGCAATTCCAATCGTACTTAATTATAAAGAACATGATTACGCTGTTGCAGCAATAAGCCATGTTCCTCACCTGATTGCAGCAAGCCTTGTTAATCTGGTTAAGCATAACGATTCAGAAGATGAAACAATGAAGCTGCTTGCTGCAGGAGGCTTTAAAGATATTACAAGAATAGCTTCATCTTCTCCTGAGATGTGGCAGCAGATTTGTTCAACAAACAGTGCTAATATTGTAACATTAATAGATAAATACATTACTTCACTTAGCGATATTAAAAATGCAATTAATTCAGGTAATTCTGAATATATATATGATTTATTCCATGAAAGCCGCGAATACAGAAATTCATTCTCTGATAACAGACGTGGTCCAATTACTAAAGAATATACTTTATATTGCGATATCATCGATGAATCAGGTGCAATTTCAATCATTGCAACAATCCTTGCACAGAATGATATAAGTATTAAAAATATTGGAATTATTCATAATCGTGAATTTGAGGACGGAGTTCTTAAAATTGAATTTTATAGTAAAGAAGCTCTTGATAAGGCAGATTGCAAATTAAAGAATTATAACTATAAAACTTATATTCGTTAATTAAATATTTATATACGCATACTTCGCACATACATATGTAATTTATATTCATCTGTTAAAGCAAATTTGATATATAAATATCGAAACACCTTGTAAGAATTGCGTAAATTTGTGAGATATCTTTTTTCGGCTCTAATTTTGTGTACATTCAACGGACATACAGTTAAACCGAGATGTACGTCTATGACACACACTTTCATATTTCTTAATCTAGTGAGAGTAAATGCCGCCATCTGCAGAGGTTATTACGGTGCAGTAAATCAAACGCGCTTCGCTTGAACGGTAATTTACTGCACCGACCTTTTGCATCTGACGGCATTAACTCTCACACGATACGTCATAATTCAAGTGTGTGGCATAGACGAACACATCGGTTTAAGTGTAGGGACCTTGAATGAACATAAATAATCAAAAGAGCCGAAAAATGGATATTCACAAATTAGTAATTCTTACAAACGTTTCAATATTTATATATGCAAATTTGCTTAATACAGATAATTTAATTCTATTATGTATTTGCGAAGTATGCGTTCTATAAATATTTAATTAAGAAAAAAATATTTCTACTATCACCGAATCATCCTCATCTTATGATTCAATTTAGTAGAAATACTTTTTTATTGCATCGCATTATAGATATTATAATTATGAACCTAGTCTTCCATTTCACTTACCATTTCATAAATCTGAATCTTTAACTGGTCTGATGGCATTATGCCGATAAATCTACAGCCATATAATGTCTGTTCTTCACCATAGTTTTCCATTCTTACTATCTCTATAACTGTCTGGAATTTCTCTTTTGTCCATAATAAAACTGTTGTATCATAATAAGTATTTAATTCTAATTTCTCAGAACTTTTGAATGCCAGTCCGTCTTTAGATAAATTAACAACTTCTACTTCAAATGCATCATTCTTTAAACCATCTAAATTTCCTTTGTTTCTTACAGAGCTTAACTTAATACATGCATTGATGTCCATTCTGTTAGCTCTTCTTCTTTCCTGTGTCATAAACTCACTATGCTTTTATTTTTCCCGAAACTAATCAGGTAAATTTTAATTGAATGAATACCTCTAAAAGCATTTCTCCTCATAACATATTTTCATTCAACTTAATCCTCCTTGCCAGAACCCATTTATATACTTTCTGACATAATATAACTCATTAATTACTATGAGATAAACATAGCATCACCGAAACTAAAGAATCTGTATTTTTCTTTTACAGCTTCATTATAAGCATTCATAATATTTTCTCTGCCTGCTAATGCTGATACTAACATAAGTAATGTCGATTCAGGCAGATGGAAATTAGTAATCAATGCGTCAATTGCCTTGAACTTATATCCCGGATATATAAATATATCTGTCTCTTTACTCATTGGATGGATAATTCCATTCTCATCTGCTGCCGACTCTAGAGTTCTACAACTTGTAGTTCCTACTGCAATTATTCTGCCACCATTCTTTCTTGCTTCATTTATTCTGTCTGCTGCTTCTTTCTCCACAACAAAGAATTCTGAATGCATATGATGTTCTAATACATTGTCAACCTTTACAGGTCTGAATGTTCCAAGTCCGACATGAAGTGTAACTCTGACAATCTGTATTCCCTTGTCCTCAATTCTCTTTAGCAGACTCTCTGTAAAATGTAAACCTGCTGTCGGAGCTGCTGCTGAACCCTCATGTTTAGCATAAACTGTCTGATATCTGTTCTTATCCTGAAGCTTATGTGTAATATATGGTGGGAGCGGCATCTCTCCTAATCTATCCAGAATCTCTTCAAAAATTCCGTCATATGTAAACTTAATTAGTCTGTTGCCCTCTTCCACAACATCAATTATCTCACCTGTTAATAGTCCGTCACCAAACGAAATCTTACAACCTGGTCTTGCTTTCTTACCCGGTTTAACAAGCACTTCCCATATATCATTCTCTCTTCTCTTTAACAGAAGAACTTCTATATGTGCATCTGTTCCTATCTTAGTACCAATTAATCTTGCAGGTATAACCTTTGTATCGTTAATGACTAAACAATCTCCCGGATTAAGATAATCAATAATATTACTAAATATTTTATGTTCTATTTCACCAGTCTCCTTATTTAATAACATAAGTCTTGATGATTCTCTGTTACTAAGCGGATCCTGAGCTATAAGTTCTTTCGGCAAATCATAGTTAAAATCAGATAATTTCATTTTTTCCTCCATAGTTGAATAAAAATTATAACATTTATATTATAGAATGTCTATATGCTTTATGGCTTTTTATGGTCAACATATTTGACAACATATTCCTCTAAAGTAGTAATTTTCTCATCATGCATAGTCTGTGCAATTTCTTTTCCAACATATGTGATATGCCAAGGTTCAAAAATATATCCCGTCACATCAATTTCATTGTCCATATATCTGACAATAAAACCATATTTATATGCATTTTCATATACCCAGACAGCTTCATCACTTCCCTCAAAAGCATTGAGATTACCTCTTACCTGACTTATATCCAATGCTCGTCCTGTGTGATGTTCACTGTATCCTGCTCTTGAGCTATAAGTATCCACTTCTTCCGGAGTGTCACTTTTAAGATAATAATTATGAAGATTTCTCTGATATTCAACACTTCTATAAGAAGACACAACATATATCTTCATTCCAAGGTCTTCTAAAGCATTAATAAGCTCATGATAGGCTTTAGTCGTCTCCGGTGTTGCTACATAATCACCCTCTATGCTTACTAATTCTTCAGGCTTATAATCTTCAGATACCCTGTTGAACTTATTAATAAGGAGTGGTGATTTAGTGTTCGCATCTGCCTTTGTTGTATATGTCTCATCATAAAATTTCTGGTCTAAATTAGCATCTACTCTCCATACTACATCTTCTAATTTCATATCCGGATGTAACTTAGCATATGCATCATATCTGTCATACTTGTCCTTATCAGCATAGTAGATATCTTTATATTCATCTTCATGTTCATATACAACGGCACCCTTTTGTTTCTCTATATCTCTGCCTGATATACGCTCTACTATTGCACCTGCAAAGAATAATACAAATACCAATAATGCCAGTGTTTCAGCTTCAAACGATAAATATCTGATTTGTTTATTTCTCTTCTTTATTATACATTTCTTTCGAAATTCCGGTGAAATCTCATTAATAATCATAGTGAAAATAAAGCCGATTAATACACCAAATAATTCAAAAACATTATTTAACGGATTAAATTTATTGCAATTAATATATTGAAGTACACTAATTAATCCACCCACGCATAATACATATAATATATTCATAAGAAAATATTTGAATCTCTTGTAGATTATAGGCATAAATATTCCTGCCGGTATAAACATCACCGTTAGTTTGGCCAGCCCTATTCCATTCTCAATTACATTATTATGTAAATATTCAACAATATACACCATATAACATGAAAAACCTGCTGACATACACATATGTAACCAGTTCACTTTGATACCATTCTCATAACATTTCAAGAAAGTTATCAAATGTACAACTATCACAGCAAGTATTCCTAATATGTAATATAACATTTATCTCACCTATGCTTCTTTCCTTTAATCTCAAAATCTCCATTTTTATGAATCTTTAATAATGTTGCACCCTTATGTTCTGATAAATTCTTAGCATATAACAGACAATCAATTCCCTGTCCATATGTCAATCTTATACCTTTGTAGCTTACAGAGAAATCATTAAGATGGTCGTGACCACAGAATATTCCCTTAGTGGAATCTAATTCAAGCACTTTATCAAACAACTCTGAATCTGATTTCGAACAACTTATTGCCTCGTCTCTGCTTCCATAATAATACTCTGCCGATTTATCCGCATTGATTACCGCATTCCATGCATCATTGTACTCTCTAAGTGGAATATGGAAGAATAAATGCGACGGAACATTTCTGCCCTCTTCACTGTTAATTCTTATAGTCTCACTTGCATACCATTCTACCTGGTCCTTATGGATATAATCATAAGTTTTTTTCTGCTCAACCTTAATATATTCATTAGAATCAAGCATATAGATAACTGAATTAAGCTTTCCATTTTTATTTCTAAGCTTAACAAGATAATTTGAAAAACCTGTTATACCCTCTGTTTTCTCTGTCTCAACCATTAAGGAATGTTCTCTCTTTGACACATAGTCAGCAAGCTCTCTTCTCTTATAGATGCATCTTCCGTCTGCATCATGATTACCGAATGTAATCGCATAAGGAATTCCTATATTCTCTAATAAATTTGTCAATATTCTGAAACAGTTCAAGTTATTTCTTGAAAGAGAGATATGTGCTTTAGCACAGGCTATATCACCTGTAACCACTATCAAATCAGGCTTCGTACTTGCAATTGCTCTTTGAACAATTCTTAAAGCCTGCATATCTTCGTGTCTTGACAGATATCCTCCACCAATATGAATATCTGTTAACTGCAATACTCTGAATGGCTTATTATCTGTCTTACGAATTGCATAATATCCGTCCTCTTCTAACTCAAATGTAGAATTGACATCTATTTTACTGACTTTATCAACATAACTGTCTAAAAATTTACTTCCTCCATAGATATTTCTAACAAATGCATATGCACCTCCAGCTAATACCGAAGCACCGATCAAACCTATTAAAGGTTTCTTTTTATTCATCATATACCTCCATTATCGTATCACGTATTTCATTATACATATTACAAAATTCTTTAAATTCGCAATCTATGTTATCATAGTCCTTATGTCTTAATTTTTCAACAATATCACTGCAAATTAATTGTAAATTTTTTATAGCAAGATTAGAAAGCACACCTTTTAAAGTGTGTGCCGCAAAAAATGCTGTTTCGTAATCTTTACATTCTATACTCTTACATAACTTTTCAAAATTTTCATCTTTCAGAAAAGCCTTAAAGACATATTCTATCATTTTATCATCAAATCCCATATTATCAGTTAATTCAATAATGTCAATACCTACGTCTTTAAGCATCCCGTATCTTGAATCCATTTTCTAACCACCCCGTAATTCTATTTAACTAAAACTTTTTCTATCTCGCATATATACATAGTATGATAATCATTTTCAGGATACCATCTTGTATCAATATTCTTATCCACAAGATAATCACTGCTCATTTCCTGTGCATACAATTTCTTAACTATTAATGCTGTTTCAGCTTCTTCAAAATATGGTGTCTTATCACTAAAACATGTTGTAAGTCCTGCCTTAGCGATTTTATCTTCATTTCTTCCTGAAGTAGTTCCCATATAATTTAACATCTTTCTATATGACTCATCAAAGAAAGTAAGCGATAAAGTACCTGCCTTATCAACAAATTCTTTAGTATATCTCTGTGGTCTTATGAATACAAATGCCACTGGTTTGCCCCACATTATGCCAACACCACCCCATGATGCTGTCATAGAATTAACCTTTTCTCCATCAGAGGCTGTTACTAACATCCATTTCTTACCTATCATATCAAATGCATTATCTTTTATATCATTTGCACTAATCTCTTTAAAACTCATAATCTGACCATGCCTTTCTCAATCAAATCTATGCAATATCTAACCTTTCTATATTAATGATTAGATTAATATTAATCATTAATATCTGTTAATTAATAATGATATATTACATTTATTAAATATAATTATTAATATATTCTTTATCAATATATTTTCCGTTAAATATCGCAATCCTCTTTTTATTATATCACAATAATTCTAAAAAGTTAGCAATATATTCTAAAATATTTATTATATTTTACATTAGGATTATTTTGTTACCTGCTCTAAATCTATATCTCTGATTCTTCCATCTTCCATTTCTAATATTCTGTCAGTTTGTTTTGCAATATCCATATTATGCGTAACAATTATAACTGTTTTCCCCATACCATTGAGTTGTTTCAACACATTTATAATCTCTTCGCCTGTTTTACTGTCTAATGCTCCTGTTGGTTCATCCGCCAGTATAATATTATTGTCCGATGCAAGTGCTCTTGCTATTGCACATCTTTGCTGCTGACCTCCCGATATCTTAGTTGGAAGTTTACTCTTTAAATCATATATTCCCATTAACTCTAATTTTTCTTTTACTATTCTTTTTCTTTCACTTTTCCTGACTTTTTTAGCTAGTAAAGGTACTTCTACATTTTCAAAAACTGTATAATGATTTAACAAAGCAAAGTTCTGAAATACAAAACTAATTGATTCTTTTCTGGCCTTATGCAGTTTATTTATTTTTATTCCACTTATTTCCTGTCCATTTAAAATATAGCTTCCACTATCCATCAGATCCATACACCCTATTACATTTAAGAGTGTACTTTTACCTGAACCTGAATTACCTATAACTGCGACAAATTCGCCATCTTTTATAGTCAGATTAATATTATCAAGTGCTTTAGTTTCTTCTTTTCCATATTTGTATGTTTTACATACATCTTTTAATTCTATCATATATTATTCCAAAATCTGATTATCATTTCCTATAATCTGATTACTTATCCTTTCTACTGCAATATTTTTATGATTAATAATCTTATTTTTTACTTTCCTTAATTAAAACAGCAGGTGATTTTCTCTTGAATAAAACAATCGCTATTATTGCCGTAAATATAGCTATCGTAAATGCACAAAGTGCAACTTTCCATAATATATATTTAAGTACAACATTATATAATATTCTCATAGTATACCTGCTCACAATATCCGTATACATAAATTCCAGAATAAGATATCCTGCTCCCAGGGCAATAAAAAATGCAATAATTCCTTTCAATATATTCTGAATCAGGAATATAAAATAATGGTCGCCTGCCGAAAAACCATTTGCATATAATATTCCATAATTGCCAAAATTCTCTAACAGATGTACCACCTGCATACTTACCTGTAATACAATAACTGTTATCATAATAATGTATAATATTTGTTTTATGTAATTTACAAATGTCTTATTTTTAAAGCCTATTGTATCAAATATAATTTTGAAATTTTTTACTGCCAGAGTATAATTCATCTTTCTGCCCAGTATGGACATCTCATTTTTTAAATCATTAATAGAATATCCATCTTTAAGCTTAAAACATATTTTTTCCGGAGCTTCTATCATATTTCTTACTATAAGAATTTTATAATCCATTATCTCGTAAGCTGTTGCCTGGCCGCTTACATCTTCAATCTTAGGCATCTTATCTCCCTTTTTAATAGTACCTCCAACTATATATGTTTCACCAAATTCACTCGTTATAACTGTTCCTGGTTCTATATGTTCAAGTGCATCTCCCATATATATTATGCCCGTATATTTACTAAACATTTCATTCTCTTCATCTTCTGTATAGTCAGTTATCACATCTATTTTGAATAATTTATTATAGTCTCTTCCAACACATAATGTGCTAATACTTCTTCCTATCTCATCTTCCGTAAACATTGTATATGACTCATAGGTTTGCTCCGCTATATTAAAACTTTGAGTAAAAACTTTATTTCCATTTGTATCTGTATATAAATCTATACTCATATCTGACCACTGATACTCTATTGCTGCATCTATACCTTTATAATTGTTCAATTCATTTAAAAAGATATTAAATCTTTGCATATATTCCTTTTTAAATCGTTCAAGTCCCTCCATAGTTTCATATCTATCGTAATTATTATCATCTTCTATTGATATGATTCCTGTATTATCTAAATCTGATACAAGTATATTACTAACCATTTTTTCATTATAAATATTCATATCTACAATAAAAAGCATTACTCCTATTAGTAACAATGACACTGCCTCTAACAATATATTTCCACCCGAATTACGTTCTCTAATTAATTCATCAAATGCAATTCTTAATTTATGTTTAAACATTTTTCCTCCATAATAATCCTTATTTACGAGCGACTTTGTCGTGAGGAAGCGATGAGTAATTCGCTAAAGTGATTTCTCATCTGCCATATATGCTAATTGTTTTCGCCCCTAAACAATTAGCTGCGTGAAAAATAATCGCATCGGCATTATCTTTCACACTAATATCTCTTTGTAATCTATAGTTCCTTTAGTACTTCTGCCGGGATAATTCTATTTGAATATCGATATGCGCCAATAGAAGTTATTAATAACGTAAACACTACTGAACCTGTAATGATAAGAATATCGTATAATGTTCTATAATCAAAATTAAAACTATTCTTAATTATCAAATCAAATATTATCTTAACAACCATAGTTATAATTACTGCAATTCCAATAAGTATGCTTATTTCTTTCATTATCCAGCCATATATCTGACCTTTAGAAAAACCAAATGTATATTTTACTGCTATATCATATTTTCTTGCTTTAACCCATAGATATGTAATACAATAACAACTGTTAATACAGAATATGAATAATATCGGTAATAAAATTATATTAATATTTCTATATATAATGTTTGTCATATTCTTCTCTGTATAATCTGTTTCTTCCGTACTTACAGAAATATTTACAGGATATTCTTCTTCACACTCTGTCTTAACTTCATTAATCAGTGTAACAACTCCTTTATTTTTACCATATGCATACATACAACTCTCATCACCTGTCATAATTGTAGTTTCAAACTCAGATTCAGCATCTTTATAATATTTTGCATTTTCTATATGGTCTCCAATAAAATAGATAGATGAATCATATCCTCCAGCCTCATTATTCACAGTAATTCCAGCAACTTCATAATAACGTCCCTCTATATTCAGATAATAACTGTCTCCTATTTTATTCGTATAATCAACTATTGATTCTCCTATCACGACAACAGGTTCATTTTCACTATCTGTTTTCATTCTCTTTTTATATTCAAATGGATATATATCATCAAAATTATAGATATATGTCACAACTCGCTCTATTTCCTGACTTTCACCAATATGCACAAAATTATTGATACAGAAATTCAATTTCTTCTCTGCCATAATGTTATATATATCCTCAAATTTAATCCATTGTGATGAAGAATCAACATACATATATGTCAATTTATCTTTCTTTTCTGTTATGACTTCTGAATGTGTAAAATTAATATAATACATCTCATAACCTTTGTCAGTTGATTTACTTCCCATTACTTTATTCACGAATTCACAGGACTTCATAGCAACAAACATTGTAAGACAAAATCCGATAATAAGCAGAAGTGATGATGGGATATCTCGGAATATCTTAGTACACTTTTCACGCATTGTAACCTCCATTTAAGCTGTAGACTTATGTAATAAATATATTATAATTTAAAAATACTCTGCCATATCATAATTATTCATATCTATTAAATGATATCTAATAATTTTATGACAGAGTATTTTCTTATTTACTTATGAGCAACATACTGTCCAGCCACATTTATATTTATTATTATAATACATTTTCATTGTTGCCTGCCACGCACAATATTCCTTTTTTACAGCACTTCCTGATTTACGTCCATTATACATTTTGTAACCCATTGTGCCCAAATATGTCTTAACATCAACTTTTGTACAGTAATACTGACTGCTTGTCATCCATACTCCACTTCCTGATATTGAACCATTAGATTTTACTGTATTAACACCAGCAATTCCACTTGATATTGTTACTTTAGCAGTTCCTGATACATTAGTTGCCTTATCAGTAAAACTTCTTGTTGCTGAATCTGTTTTGGCATATACTAAAGCAGAATTAACTGCAACTATCATAATACAAATAAATAATGCTAAATTTCTCTTCTTCTTCATAAACTCTCTCCTTATAAATAAATATTAAAATAATTACATATCTCTTTTATATTTTATATATGTAATATGACCTGTTAGTTACCAGAAACGTTTCTGGGGCAATTATATTATTCCATATGAATAATTGCAACAAAAATGTTCTGAATGCAAGACTTTTGTTCTGAACGCAACGTATTTAATGCGTTTTTCGACATTTTATTACTTTTACTACTAAAATTTTGTTTTAAAAATATCTACATATTTTCAAAATTTTTCATCATAAAGGCATATAATAAAAGACGGGAATAATCCCGCCTTTTATGTTTCAAATATTAATATAGTCTGATATTCATTATCTTTATTATATGCTATTCATATTTATTTTTATAAATATCTGCAATAGTATCAAACTGATTTTTTCCACAATTATCATATTCAATACCATCTATCCTAATATTTCCTGATATATGAAGTATGATTTGCTTATGTTTTCCATCTGCATAATTTATATTCTTCGCTATCCCTATACATTTATTTTCTATTATAATGTAATGATTATCCTGTTCTTTCTATGACCTATCTATCAAGCTTTCTGTTATTCATTTGGTAATTATGATATATATCCTTAAACATCTTTAACCTACGTGTTGAAATATCTATTTCCTTACCATTTATAATTGCTTTATTGCCAATAACATCATCTACATATTTCATATTAACAAGACACGATTTATGAATTTTAATAAAACAACCATACATTTTTAATTCTTCCTCCACTGACTTCAAAGTCTTTCTGATAATTTTAGCTGTCATATTCTTAAAATGAACAACTAAATATATATGTTCTACTGATATGTAAGTTATTTCATTAATTAGTTTCTTAATCTGCTTTTTATCGTCATCCTCATTTGTAAGTTTATCCGCCAGATTTCTTATAATCTGTGGCAGGCTCTCTTTTATGGTGTTTTTCATAAAGTAACCATACACTTTTATACCAAAATCAGACATTGCAAAGCTTCTCTCATCAATTCCAATAATGATTTTTGTATAATGAGAAATATTTTGTAATGTATGCTCTAATTCTACAAGAATGTCAAACGAATTGCCAATTATTAATATATTGAAGAAATCATCGGCTCTTCCTAATCTTTCTTTATCTTCTTTGGATATAACCACAATTTCATTTATAATCTCCATATTACATAACTCATTATTAACTATTTCTTTAACTTCCTCTAATTCATTCTTATCAAAATTATATAGTCCAACTCTCACTTTTTCTTATATCCTCCGTTATCTATACACTTTTCTCTTTATATGTTAATTATTATTTAAAATTCTACTTTATCCTCTGTTAATATTCCATATTATACCATTTTATCTAAATGAAGTCAAAATACAAACAGCCGGCTTTCTGGTAACTAAATTCACCAAAAAACCGGCTGTAACTCATACATTATTTTCTTACTATATAAATATATAATATACTAATTATTTTGCCTGAATATATCCCTGAGCTTTAAGTAATTCAGCGCAAAGTACTGCACCACCTGCTGCACCTCTTACTGTATTATGAGATAATCCAACGAATTTATAATCATAAACTGTATCTTCTCTTAAACGTCCTACTGAAACGCCCATACCATTTTCATAATTAACATCTAATGAAACCTGTGGACGATTATCTTCTTCAAGATACTGGATAAACTGCTTTGGAGCACTTGGAAGTTCTAATTCCTGTGGAACACCACTAAATGTAACTAATTTCTCGATTAACTGCTCTTTAGTTGGTTTCTTCTTGAACTTAACAAATACTGCTGCTGTATGTCCGTTAAGAACAGGTACTCTTATACACTGTGTTGTGATAACAGGAGATTCAGCTTTCTTGATTACTCCATCTTCTACTTTACCCCATAATCTTAATGGTTCCTGCTCACTCTTTTCTTCTTCGCCGCCGATAAACGGAATAATGTTACCCTCCATCTCTGGCCAGTCTTTAAATGTCTTACCTGCACCTGAAATAGCCTGATATGTAGTAGCTACTACTTCGTATGGCTCAAATTCTTTCCATGCTGTAAGTACAGGAGCATAACTCTGGATTGAGCAGTTAGGTTTTACTGCTACGAAACCTCTTGTTGTTCCAAGACGTTTCTTCTGTGACTCTATAACTTTGAAATGTTCAGGATTAATTTCTGGAACTACCATTGGCACATCAGGTGTCCATCTGTGTGCACTGTTGTTTGATACAACAGGTGTTTCTGTCTTAGCGTATGCTTCTTCAATAGCTTTAATCTCATCTTTAGTCATATCTACTGCACTAAATACGAAATCTACTGTTGCAGCAACTTTTTCAACTTCATTAACATTTAATACTACTAATTTCTTAACTGCTTCCGGCATTGGAGTATCCATTTTCCAACGTCCTCCTACAGCTTCTTCATATGTCTTTCCTGCTGAACGTGGACTTGCTGCTACTGTAACTACTTCAAACCAAGGGTGATTCTCAAGGAGTGAGATAAATCTCTGTCCTACCATACCTGTTGCACCTAAAATTCCGACTCTTAATTTCTGACTCATATTTTCACCTCATATATTTTAAATGTAAATTTATTATCGCTATTGTTTCTGTCCGTCTATCACGTACAACTGTTTGCGACGTATGTATACTATACCACATTTTTTTCAAAATGCAACTACTTTTTAAATTTTATATTGAATATTTTTCATTTTTTTTATATAATATAAGTAGTGTGCTAATCACATTGCTTCTGTGGCTCAGTTGGTAGAGCAACGCATTCGTAATGCGTGGGTCGTGGGTTCGAATCCCATCGGAAGCTTTCTATTGTATGAAATATATAAAAATACCGACCTTTAAACGCAAGATTTCAAAGTCTTAGATTAAAAGGCCGGTATTTATTTATATAAACTATTTAACTGTTCTCATATTATATTTCTCATATCTGATAACAGTATCTATAAAATTATTCTCAATATGTTCAATTAATTCATCTACTTTTTCATGAGATTCAGTAAATGGTACAAAACCTCCTGCCATAGACGGATGTCCACCACCACTTCCAATTCCTAATAAGGCATCATTAGTCAATTGTCCCGCATCAAATGATGATACATCACTTCTTACAGAGATTTTGATTCCGTCAACCTTAATTGAATATACTACGCACAGATTGACGCCTGCAATAAGTAACATAAAGTCAGATATTGATGCTATTAATGGTTCAGGGCAATGATTTCCTGTATTCGCAAAGCTTATATTGTCATATACCTTTATACTCTTAATTGCATTGGCATAAGCTGTCAAATCTCCAAATTGCAACGTACTCGTCTCTAATGAATTAATTAAATCAATATCACACAGATTGTATAGTGAATAGAACATATTGAGATCAAGATCCGATACACCTCTTGATAAGTTAGCAGTATCAACCTTAATTCCAAACATAAGCGCTGTTGCAACATTTCTGTCAATCTTTATATTATTAGATATAAAATATGCCGCTATAATAGATGCACACGCACCTACTCTAGGTCTTATATCACAGAACTTATAATCAGCCATCCCAAATGATGGATGGTGGTCTATACACATAGTAATATGACCTTCTAAATTCTTAAGATTAGCATTACCAGCCTGCGAATCAACTAAAATAATCTCGTCTTCTTTCGTAATATCCTTAACTTCACTTAAATGCTTTATATCGATTTCTAAACTTTCTATCATCTTCTTTGTACTATATTTATCAATCCTTCCCTGATAACATATTGTACTTCTTATTCCATTCTTCTCTAATAATACCTGAAGCCCGAATGCACTTGCAATAGCATCTGGATCTGGAAAGTTATGTGTCTGAATATATATATGCTCTTTATCTATACATTCTAACATTTTCTCTAAATTAGTTTTTTTATCTTCCAAAGAATTTTCCCCCATTGTTTTTTCTTATAATTTTATCACTATCTTCTTGTATGACTTGCATAATGTTATAATTATACCCTAATACACCTTTTAAATCAATCACATTATAAGCTTTTTGACATACTATATACTATGATATTGATGTCATAAGCTACCCTGCTAACTGTTTCGTACATTGCACTCCCACACACCTGACATCTATTATAATACATATAATATCTATAATGTAAAATGTGGAGGTCATTCGATGAAACCAATTCTTAAATTAAATAATATTTCATTTTCATATATGTCAGCTTCAGATCAGATAACAATAATTGACAGCCTCTCATTAGAAGTATTTCCTGGTGAAATTATATCTATAATCGGTCCTGAAAAATGTGGTAAAAGCACCATACTTTCTATAATCTGCGGTCTTACCAGTCCAACCTGCGGATATATAAGCTGCAATAAAACCCATATCGGATATATGGTTCAGAATGGCGATTTATTCCAATGGCATAATATCTACCGTAATTTCTCGAAATACTATAATAATCCACCAGCCCTCTATAAACGCCCTGAAATCAATTCATCTTTTTCTGAAAAATGTTCAAACATTAATTCCTGCAAATGCTGTGATAAAAAAGCTGCTCTTATCAAAGTTCTTGCTTCTGAGCCTGATTTACTTCTTTTAGATGAGCCTTTTACCTCATTTAACAGAGAAGCCCGTTCAGCTATCAGAACAGATATTATTAATCTTATTCATTTAGAACACAAAAGTGCTATTTTTATATCTTCTAATATTGATGAGGCTTTATCAATCAGTGACAGAGTCATAATTCTTTCTAAAATGCCTTGCAGAATAATTAAAGAATTCCGTACTGACAACAACCTGTTATGATAATCTCATTTTGAAGTCATCATAACCAAATTCTTTTATAATTTGTATCTCTCCGTCTTTTTCATATGCAATTGATGGAAGCTTCATTCCATTAAATGTATTAGTTTTAACCATAGAATAAATTGCCATATCACAGAACTTAAGCCTGTCTCCGACTTTCAACGGCTCTTTAAAATAATAATCGCCAATTATATCTCCGGCAAGACATGTAGGACCTCCAAGTCTGTATCTGATACCATTATTATCGCAGGTTTTGTCACATATTAATGGTGTATATGGCATTTCTAAGACATCAGGCATATGGCAGGCTGCTGAAGTATCTAAAATTGCAATGTTTCTTTCATTTTCAATAATGTCTAAAACAGTTGTAACAAGATAGCCTGCATTGAGTGCAACCGCTTCTCCAGGTTCAATATACACTTCAAGATTATATTTCTCTTTCATATGAATTATGCATTTTATCAATGTTTCGATATCATAATCTTCTCTTGTTATATGATGTCCGCCACCGAAATTAATCCATTCCATATCATACAATGCATATCCGAATTTTTCTTCGATTATTTCAAGAGTTTTAAGTAAATCATCTGAATTCTGCTCACATAATGTATGAAAATGTAAGCCTGATATTCCATCTAAATCAGCTTTCTTAAAATTATCTAATGTTATTCCCATTCTCGAATATTTAGCACATGGATCATATATCTCATGACCCTCCTGTGTTGAATATTCAGGATTAATTCTAAGGCCGTACTTCTTACCTGCCTTAATTGCCTTTTCCTTATATCTGCTCCATTGTGACTGGGAATTAAATACTATATGGTCACAGATTTCTAAGATTTCATCTATCTCATCATCTCTGTAAGCGGCTGAATATACGTGTGTTTCACCGCCCATATATTCTTTACCAAGTCTGGCTTCGTATAGTCCACTTGCTGTTGTCCCTGATAAATATTTACCAATCAGCGGATATGTATAAAACATTGAAAAACATTTCTGTGCTAACAGAATATGACAACCTGTTCTATCCATAACATTTCTTAAGATTTTCAGATTTTTCTCTAACAAATCTTCCTCCACCACAAAGCATGGAGTAGGAATATTATCATACGTATACTTCATTATAAATCTTCCTTTTCAATTGTAAGCAATGCATCACCATTTATTTCATCATATGACTTCTTCATAAGTCTCTCTGCCTGCTTTGCAACAACATTTTCAAAATAATTTCGTATTTCTCTTGCGTTAGCAAAATTTTCGCCTGCATTAGCAACCATAACACCAATTTTAAGGGCAAGCTCTTCTTTAACACCCTCTCCTATTATAAAGTCCTGAGATGTACACATTTCAATAAATATATCAACTAACTGACTAACCGAATAGTCTTCAAACTGTATATATTTGTTAAATCTTGAACGAAGTCCCGGATTGGAGTCTAAAAATTTCTCCATAGGCTCAGGATAACCCGCAACAATTACAATCAGTCTGTCTCTGTTATCCTCCATCAGTTTAAGCAATGTATCAACTGCCTCTTGTCCAAAATCTCCGCCATTATTCTCATAACTTGTAAGTGCATATGCTTCATCAATAAACAGTATACCACCCATAGCTTTCTCAACGACTTCCTGAACCTTTTCGGCAGTCTGTCCCATATAGCCTGCAACGAGTCCTGAACGGTCTGTTTCTGTTAAATCACCCTTTTCTAGCAATCCAAGGCATTTATATATCTGACCGATTTTTCTTGCAACCGTTGTCTTACCTGTTCCCGGATTACCTATGAATACAAGATGATTGCTCATTACAGGATATTTTAAGCCTCTTTCTTTTCTTATCTTCTGCACCTGTAAAATGTTTACAAGACTGTGAATCTCTTTCTTCACTCCGTCTAAACCAATCATTGAATCTATATCATCAAGTAAAGCCTTGATATTAGCTGAAGGTTCCATATTTCCGTCTACATATCTATGATAATCAGGATTATTTCTTAATGATTCAGGTACTTTATTTTCATACATTTCTTTAACAGAGCCACTCATTGAATAATCTCTTTTTATACTAAATTTGATATTCACACTTTCACTTTTTGAGCTGCCTTTTAAATCATAATATCCGGTAAAACTTTTATCTCCGGAATAAGGATTATAATACGCATTTTCATCTCTCATATTTGCACGCGCATAGAAATTTTGTGATTTATCAGTATAATCGCCTCTGCTTAACATTACCTTATTGAAATTAGATTCTGTTTTATCAATTTCTACTTCATCAAAATATATATCCATATCTTCTGCATTCAGGATAAGATTGAGAATATTTCTTAACATATCTTCAAATGCCATCATCTGGTATGGAAACTGTATTGTATTACTACTTATTACACCATATCCGAACTGTTTTAATGCTTTGTATAGAATTCTTGTATCCTTAAGAAAAATATTCATTGATTTCTTCATGATTTTTCTTTCTTCACTAAGCACATATAGTATTGATTTTGGAATCTTTGTCAAAAAATTATTTTTAAGACAGACATCTTCCCAATAATATTTTCTAAGAAGCTCTTCATTTTCAATAATGTCGAATGTAGAACATAGAATTTTCTTCTCTCTATAGCACAAAACACCATCCATAGTCGCAAGTAAATATCCCATGCGCAGTAAGTCATCCTGAAAATATTCCTGCAATTCTCCTTTATCAAATAAATATCCGTTTCCTTCATATTTTTCACATATATAAAGTGCCTGTCTAATACTTAATTTATATATTTCAAAATTATCTTCCATAAAACTCTCCATTTTGCAAACTTATCATATTGTAGAAATTATCACAAAACATTGAATTCTGTTCTGCAATAATTTCTACATCTATTTCTGATTAATCTACTAATACTGGATTAAAATCTTCTTCCCAAGGAAGTCCAAACTTATTAAGTGCTTCCATAAATGGATCAGGATCAAATTCCTCGATATTAAATACACCAGGGCCTTTCCACACACCTGTCATTACAAGCATTGCACCAATCATTGCAGGAACACCTGTTGTATAACTGATTGCCTGTGAACCAACCTCTTTATAGCATTCCTGATGGTCACAAATATTATACAGATAATATGTCTTATCTTTGCCATCTTTCTTGCCTCTGAATATACATCCTATATTAGTCTTTCCAACTGTTCTTGGACCTAAACTTGCAGGATCAGGTAATACCGCCTTTAGAAATTGTAATGGTACAATTTGTTTTCCTTCAAATTCTATAGGTTCAATTGATGTCATTCCAACATTTTCTAAACATTTAAGATGTGTAAGATAGCTCTGTCCAAACGTCATAAAGAATCTGATTCTCTTAATTCCCGGTATATTTATTCCAAGTGATTCTAATTCCTCATGATGTAAAAGATACATATCTTTTTTACCTACACCTTTAAAATTATACTCTCTTTTTATTTCCATCGGCTTAGTTTCAACCCACTTTCCATCTTCCCAATAACTTCCATTTGCCGAAACTTCTCTTATATTAATCTCAGGATTAAAATTTGTAGCAAAAGGATAGCCATGATCGCCGCCATTACAATCCAATATATCTATATAATTAATTTCATCAAATTCATGTTTTAAAGCATATGCACTGAATACACCTGTTACTCCCGGATCAAAACCACTTCCTAAGAGTGCTGTTATTCCTGCTTCCTTGAATTTCTCACGATATGCCCACTGCCATTTATATTCAAACTTTGCTGTGTCAAGAGGTTCATAATTAGCTGTATCTACATAATGTGTCTTAGTTGCAAGGCACGCATCCATTATTGTTAAATCCTGATAAGGAAGAGCAAGATTCAATACAACATCAGGCTTAAATCCATTAATAAGTTCAATTAATTCATCTACACTATCTGCATCTACCTTTGCTGTATGTATAATTGTTTTTGTCTTATCTTTTAATTCTTCTTTTAATTTATCACATTTACTCTTTGTTCTGCTTGCAATCATTATTTCTTCAAATACTTCACTGTTCTGACAGCATTTATGGATTGCAACTCCTGCAACTCCACCACAACCTATTATTAAAGCTTTACCCATTCTGATTCACCATTTTAACCTTTCTTACATTAATTTTTTCTTATGGAAAGTAATAATTCTCTTATAATCTTGCATGCAACCGCTGTAGATACTCCTGAAGTATCTAAATTAGGTGCCAGTTCATTAACGTCCATTCCTACAATATTTAATTCTGATACTTTTATAATCGCACTGAGAAGTTCTAGGAATGTAACGCCTCCAGCTTCCGGAGTTCCTGTTCCAGGAAATATTGATGGATCTAACACATCTAAATCGATAGTAAAATATACCGGATAACCTTTACATTCTCTTATAGCATCTTCTAATCTGTCAAAATTGAACTTATTAAGTGTTGTATGTTCTTTTGCCCAGTAGAATTCATTTCTTTCACCACTTCTTATACCGAACTGATATATTCTGTCATCTCCTACAAGGTCCCATATTCTTCTGATAACTGAAGCATGTGAAAGATTTTCACCTAAATACTCATCTCTCAGGTCTGTATGGGCATCGAAATGGATCACCCTTACATTCGGATATTTTTCATAAACCTTTTCAAATGCACCTAATGTCACTAAATGTTCTCCACCGATCATACATGGTATCTTTCCATTTTCAAGAATTAAAGCAGTCTTTTCACCAATCATATCAAGAGCTTTCCTCGGATTGCCAAATGGCAGTTCTATATCCCCACCATCGAATACCTTAATATCCTCTAAATCTCTGTCCTGATATGGACTATATGTCTCAATTCCATATGACTCACTTCTTATTGTCTTACTTGCAAAACGTGTACCAGGTCTGTATGATGTTGTCGAATCAAATGGAGCACCAAATATAACAATATCCGCATTTTCAAAATCAGATTCACAACCAATAAAGTTTTCAATATTTCTATTCCACATCTCTTAACAGCTCCTCTACATAATTAGGAAGTGCAAATGCACCAACATGAAGTCTGGTATTATAATACCTTGTCTGTATACCTAACATATCCCATTTAGCACCGCTAAAGTCCTTGGTCGGATGATATTTCTTAGATGAAAATCCAAATAACCAATGTCCTGACGGATATGTAGGAATATGTGCCTGATATACCTTACTTATCTTAAAACTTTCAACTATACGCTTATGTGCTCTTTGCATAGCCAGTGCATCTTCACTATAGAATGGACTTTCATGCTGATTAACTATTATACCATCTTCTTTAAGTGCTTTATAGCAATTACCATAGAATTCCTTGGTAAAAAGTCCTTCGCCTGGTCCAAACGGGTCCGTAGAATCTACAATTATTAAATCATATTCATTTTCGTGGTTGCGCACGTATTTAAGACCATCCTGATATGTAATATGGACTCTTTCATCATCTAAGCTGCATGCTGTAAGCGGAAGATATTTTTTACACACTTCTACGACAAGTTCATCTATTTCAACCATATCTATGTGTTCAATGGATGAATATCTGCATAATTCTCTTATTACACCACCATCTCCTGCGCCTATAACTAATACCTTCTTTACATTAGGATGAACCGCCATTGGTACATGTACAATCATCTCATGATATATAAATTCGTCTTTTTCAGTAAGCATCATATATCCGTCGAGAGTCAGAAATCTTCCAAATTCCTTTGAATCAAATACATCTATTCTCTGATAATCACTCTGTGTACTAAATAATTGTCTGTTAACTTTAATTGAAAAATTAACATCTGATGTATGTTTTTCAGTAAACCATAATTCCATCTGATTACTTCTCCTCCTTTACAACATTTAATCTTGTTATATCCATACTTTCAGGTCCTGTCATAAAACAGCCTTTTTCCTTTGCATATAATATATATGTAAGTATTTCTTCCGTTATCATTTCTCCCGGTGCTAAAATCGGTATTCCCGGCGGATAACACATTACAAATTCACTGCAGATTCTTCCTATTGTCTCTTTAACTGGCAATGACTCTTTGTCAGCATAGAAAGCCTTTTTAGGCGACATCGCAACTGTCGGATTGATATATTCGTGGTCGAACATTCCTGTCCTTTCTTTTTTAAATCTTCGTCTTATTTCTGCTAATGCACTTACTAATCTTTCTATTTCTCTTTCCCTGTCACCTACTGAAATATAGGCTAAAATATTTCCGATATCACCAAATTCAATCTGTATGTCGTACTCATCTCTTAACAAATCATATACTTCTATACCAGCAAGTCCAACGTCAAATGTATTAACCGATAATTTTGTGACATCGAAATCATATATTGAATCTCCATTAATTATTTCTCTGCAATACGCATAATAGTCACCTATCTTATTTATCTCGTCTCTTGCATATTTTGCAAGACTTCTCACCTTTTCAAATGTCTCCCTGCCATTTAATGCCAGATTCTTGCGTGACATATCAAGACTTGATAATAACAGATAACTTCCACTTGTTGTCTGTGTAAGATTTATAACCTGTCTCACATAGTTATGATTAATTTTTTTGCCAACTAACAATATTGAACTCTGTGTAAGACTTCCACCTGATTTATGCATACTAACTGATGCCATATCAGCTCCCGCCTCCATCGCAGACGTAGGAAGGCTTTCATCAAAATAGAAATGTGTTCCATGTGCCTCATCAGCTAACACTTTCATTCCATGTGCATGTGCAAGTTCAGTAATTCTCTTTATATCCGAACAAATTCCATAATATGTCGGATTATTAACCATTACTGCTTTTGCATCAGGATTTGCCAATATGGCTTTTTCAACTTCTGATATAGACATTCCTAGAGCAATTCCTAATCTTTTATCTGACTCAGGATTAACATATACGGGTATTGCTCCGCTTAGTATTAATGCATTTATGGCACTTCTATGCACATTTCTTGGCATTATTATCTTATCGCCCTCTTTACATGTTGCAAGTATCATTGTCTGTACTGCTGAAGTCGTTCCCCCAACCATGAAAAATGCATGTTCTGCTCCGAATGCATCTGCTGCCAGCTCTTCTGCTTCTTTAATTACTGATACCGGATGGCACAGGTTATCTAAAGGCTTCATTGAATTCACATCTACTGACATACATTTTTCACCCAGAAAATCTGTCAGCTCTTTATTAGCTTTTCCATGTTTATGTCCTGGTACATCAAATGGTACTATTCTTTCTCTTTTAAATCTGTTCAATGCCTCATATAATGGCATTCTGTTCTGTTCAAGTTTCATTTCTGTCTCCATTTCATCTATGGGATTATCTAGAAAATATTACTTCCACTAAATATTTCTATCATTTCTCTTCTAAGACTGTTAGTTATCTCTAATCTTTCTTTTGGTGACAATTCATACACATCTGTATTAAACAGGTAATTTTGTAAATCAATCTCTTTAATAAGCATTTTCGTATGAAAAATATTAGCCTGATACATATTTATGTCTATTGCATCATATTTCTTCAATGTTGTACTGTCTATATAATCCTGTATTGATGTAATCTTGTGGTCTATGAATAACTTTTTACCATTGACATCTCGTGTAAAACCTCTCACCTTATAATCCATGGTTATAATATCTGAATCAAAGCTGCCAATCAGATAATCAAGTGTAGATAATGGTGTTATCTCTCCACACGTTGCCACATCAATATCTACTCTGAATGTTGCAATACTCGTCTCAGGATGATATTCAGGATATGTATGTACTGTAACATGGCTTTTATCCAAATGTGCTACTGTAGTATCTCCCTTAGTGATAATCTCCCTACTCATATCACCACTTCTGGCCTTCAACATCTGCTCTTCTGCTAAAAGTATTGTAACGCTTGCTCCCTGTGGTTCATAATCCTGTTTAGACACATTCAGGATATGTGCACCTATCATCTCTGTAATATTACATAGTATCTTAACCAGACGTTCAGAATTATACTGTTCATCGATATATGAAATATAGTCTTTTTGCTCTCTTTCTGTTTTAGCATAACAGACATCATATATATTAAAGCTTAATGATTTAGTCAGATTATTAAAACCATATAATTTTAATTTGTCATTCATCTTCTTCTCCTGTCAAGTTGCAAAAGGATAAATCCATTTTGCATAATTCTAATTTTCTTATTAAATAAAAATCAAGTGTATGCACACTTTCAGCACAGACACTTGATTATATTTACTAATTGGTTTATTTATTTTTGAATTTCACAAAATTAATTCATATTTATTTATTCAATATAGCGTTTAGAGTCTATATAGCAAGAAATTACTTTTACTACTCTTATTGATTTTTCACAAGTGTGATGTGCACATAGTGCAACTGTCTATCCAATTGGTTATCAAGTCACCAACTCAATGCCATCACTGGCATCAACTTATAAAATTTGAATTATAAATTCAATCAATATGGTAATTTCAAAATTACCTTGTTCAAAATAATTCCTGCAAAACTTTACGCTTGCTTTTCCCATCATTTTTCAAAAATGATATTCGAGGAAAATGTTTTCATTTTTTCACCAAAGATGATTATATATTATTTTCGTATGATATGTCAATGATTTTTCGTACTTTTCTTCTTTTCTAAACAATTTGTCACAAAGAAATGCTCCGAAATTTGTTCATGCAATTTCTTAGTTGCCATAAAACTATTTATTATCATAAATAAATTCTATATTCACATTGTCATAGAAGAATTTGAGTATTTCTTCGTAATTCATTCCCTTATCTATCATGCTTTTTACAGCCGTCTGGCTCATTCCCGCACCATGCCCATAGCCACCACCATAGAAAGTATAACTATTGCCATTTTTTTCTACTGTAAAATAAGCACTTGGCAAAGCATTAAATGTATCAACTGATGTTCCATCTGCTTTATTAATTGCTATTCCATTAGGACTTATAAGATTTCTTATGGCTGTCTGTTTTACTATCTTAACTACAGCCGTTGTTCCCTTAATAATTAATTCCTCTATCGTTCCACCTATACCACGTTTTTCTACATATATATCCGTAACTTCCCCTATATTAGTAAGTTTCCTGCTTACAAACCCCTCAGACGTCCAGGTAAGGACATTATCAGGATAGTTATTATATATCCTTGCTATATTTCCATTAATACTGTCCGATAACTGCTCCTGTGTCATTGTAATATTCCATCTATACCATGAACTTCCTTTATCATAAGTATCATATTCTGTTTTGATAAATTCATTAAATGTATTGTTATCAGATAAATCAATGTTATTGTCATCGTCACACAATAATTTACCTTTGATATATGGAAGAGGACTTCCTCCCCATACTGTAGAGTCTGTTGTACTTCCACAAGAGGTTGCAAAAAAATATGTATTTGCTATTTCACCATTATACATTAATACCTGACCGTATGTAGCTTTAACTGCTGATATTGAATTCTCATTTTCAGGTGTGACATTATATACCTGATAATCTGTACTGTCATTTACTTGTGCGCCATATGCACTTAATGCGCCGTTATTCATATGACTTACCGCATAGCTTCTTGCACATACAGCCTGAACTTTTAATGCTTCAATACCATATGAGGAAGGCATCTCACTTGGAACAACAGCATACAGATATTGTTCTAATGATAATTCATTAATCACAACTATTTTACCGTCATTCAAACCCAGCTCAATTGTTCCTCTGTATTCAGGATTATTACCATTACGACTAACCGAATTAAGCATAATTTTACCATTTTCATCCTGCGCTGTTATCTTTATTCTTCCAACTTTTAACTTATCATTATCGCAATTAAATGTAATAGAATCTCCTGAATTATATAAATCTTTCTTCTCTCTAGGAGTATCTGAACCATCATTTTCAAAATAAATCACATAGAACGGACTCTTGCTGCTTACAGTTACATAATCATGTGTTAAAGCGGTATAACCTGTAGTCTTAATAAGAACTCTTATATTATCAGCACTAGGTGTACTATCCATAAATATTCCACAGATTTTCTTATTTGCAACTATAAATCTCAGGTTTCCATCTCCAACTCTTACATTTTCAATTCCCTGTTCTTTATAAGAATCATACGAAGAATATACTCTGTATTTTTCATCTAATACAACATTACCAAAACCCTCTACTTCTATACCATTTTCACTTATTGCCTGCACTTTTCCACTTATACTGTCCCTTTTGAGACTCATTTTCATAATTTTATTATCTCTTACAACTAAGTCGCACATAATGCCTTCTAATTTTTCTTTTAATCCCTTTACTGCAAATGTACGCTCAATACCATTTAATCTGACCGTAATATTATCTTTCTCACTGCCAATGATTAACAGATTATTAAAAGTCACCTCATTGACCACCTTTTTAATAAATATAATCTGGTTATCACGAACCATTGCTTCAATACATTTATCATCCAGATTATCCAGTGCAAGATTATACACATAACTTCCGGCATCGGATATAATATTTTTATTCTCCTTATCAATACTATATATATTAATTTCTTTAGTATCACATATTTTTTTCATTCCATTTGCATTGCTGACAAATCCTAATATCTCATACCAGTTTTTCCTGCTTATTTTATCAGCTTTACCTAACTTAACTCTGATAACGTTTTTAATATCCTCTAAACCAAGTGTTTCTAACATATTCTCTACATCATCTATGCTTATATAATCATCTCCATTCTTATAATTACCACGCTTAATAATCTCTTCTCCATACATTGAATTAATCGATTCAATTCCCTCTTCTATAATTACATACTCTTTTATGTTATTTTCTTTCTTATTCATAAAAAAAGCTATATAAATTAACGACAAAATAATCCCTGTTATACATAACACAGAAATTAAAATCCTGCTTTTCCTCTTCAACATTGTTTTAACCATTCCCTTCGTTTATTCATATAGCTATCTGCTTTTTAATCTTATGAGTAGTCCATTTCCATTATTACATAAAATCTTCTGTCAATAATATAATTTATCTATATACAATACTGAAGTAATATTTCCATACATTTAAAATATAATATAAATTTACCACTAAATAATTGAATTGAATATAAATAAAGAATGTCGCTTGCGACATTCTCCGCCTGCGGCGGGTTGCTATAGCAACATTTTCTGCTCCGCCGCAGTGCGATCCTCACAAAGCGTTTTTTACTTACCAGGACAATTTTAACGAAATTTCCTGGTAAGTATGAAAAAAGCAGCACCATTGGTGCTGCCTTAATTTCATATATACCCCAAAATGTCGGCTCCTGCAGTTTTGATTCCTAGCAAAGCTAGGTGGGGTTCCGCATTCAGGCTTCTGTGGTCCACTCAAAGGAGGCTTCACATCCGACTAAAGATATAAGAGTCCCTGTTCAAAAATGTAGGTTCAAAAAAACAGAAGTTATCGTGCATTCCAGGAAATATATACTAACTAAATCGTTGAATTTAGTATACTTTATTTTATGAAAATTTTCAATAAAAAATTCATATTTTTAGCAAGTTTTTTTAGTTAATTTCTACCAAATTCAGAAAGTTCAAGTCCCGGATTTCTTTCTAATACCATATTAGGACTCCATGCATTTACAAATAACAGAAGTGGATTATCCTTAAGATCTTTTATCTTCTTCATATCTGAAGTTCCTGATATCTGATTTAAATCAATATCCTTACTTACTACCCATCTTATATGTTCATATGGAAGTCTTTCAAGTTTAATCTCAACATTATATTCGTTCTCAAGTCTGTATTGTAATACCTCGAACTGCAACACACCAACTACTCCGACTATAATCTCTTCCATTCCGGTATTAAACTCCTGGAATATCTGTATAGCACCTTCCTGTGCAATCTGGTTAATACCTTTGACGAACTGTTTTCTCTTCATAGTATCAACCTGTCTTACTCTTGCGAAATGTTCGGGTGCAAATGTAGGTATTCCTTCGAATTCGAATTTATCATTCGAAGAACATAGTGTATCACCTATCGAAAATATACCTGGGTCAAATACACCTATAATATCGCCCGCATATGCTTCTTCCACAATATGTCTCTCCTGAGCCATCATCTGTTGTGGTTGTGAAAGTTTTACCTTTCTTCCACCTTGCACATGATTAACTTCCATACCTGCTTCGAATTTACCTGAAGTAATTCTCATAAATGCAATTCTATCTCTATGCGCCTTATTCATATTTGCCTGAATCTTGAATACAAATGCCGAGAAATCAGGTCTGAACGGATCAATCTCTCCAATATTGGATTTTCTTGGAAGGGGAGAGGTTGTCATCTTTAGGAAATGCTGTAAGAAATTCTCTACACCGAAATTAGTAAGTGCTGAACCAAAAAATACTGGTGTCAAATCTCCTGCCTGTACCTCACTTAGATCAAATTCTGCACTTGCACCATCTAATAACTCTAAATCTTCAGTTAATTTATCGTAGAGGTCGTTTCCCATATGTTCTATTAATTCGTTATTATTAGCTTCATCCCATTCAATTCTGCTTGTTTCAACTTCTTTTTGTCCATTCATCGAAGCCTTGAATGTAGTGACCACATTTTCCTGTCTCTCGTAGACACCCTTAAATGATTTACCCGAACCAATAGGCCAGTTTATAGGACATGTTCTGATTCCTAATACATTTTCTATCTCATCTAATAGATCAAACGGATCATTAGCTTCTCTGTCCATCTTATTAATAAATGTAAATATCGGTATATGTCTCATTACACACACCTTGAATAATTTAATTGTCTGTTTCTCAACACCCTTAGATGCATCTATAACCATTACTGCTGAATCAGCTGCCATTAACGTTCTGTAGGTATCTTCTGAGAAGTCCTGATGTCCAGGTGTGTCCAGGATATTAATACAATATCCACCATAGTTAAATTGCATAACTGATGATGTAACAGAAATACCTCTTTCTTTTTCAATCTCCATCCAGTCAGATACTGCATGCTTCGCTGTCTTCTTTCCCTTAACTGAACCTGCAAGATTAATAGCTTTTCCATATAACAGAAATTTCTCTGTTAATGTTGTCTTTCCTGCATCAGGATGGGAAATAATTGCAAATGTTCTTCTTTTTTTTATTTCTGTACTTAAATCTGCCACATTTAGCTCCATTCCACAGACTAATTATTGTCTGTCTTTTCTACTATTTCATTTTTATTCTTATATATGGAATTAGCAGGAACATATCCTCTTACCATTGATAACGGATATACATTTGTATGTGATCCAATTACCGTTCCTGGATTCATAACCGTATTACAACCTACTTCAACGTAACTTCCAAGTATGGCACCTAATTTCTTAAGTCCTGTCTCCACGTATCCATTGTCTGTTTTAATCTTAACAAATGTTTTATCAGATTTAAGATTCGATGTAATCGAACCTGCACCCATATGTGATTTATATGATAATATTGAATTACCTACATAGTTATAATGTGGTGTCTGTACACAATCAAATAAAATAGAACTCTTTAACTCTGTCGAATTACCTACAACGCATCCTTTACCCACTATTGCTGCGCCTCTTATAAATGCGCAATGTCTGATTTCAGCATCTTCATCAACAATAAGTGGTCCGTTTAAAAATGCTGTAGGTGCAACTTTTGCACTTTTAGCAATCCAGATATTTTCTCCACATTTCTCATATCTATCTTCAGGCAAAGTATTACCTAATTCAATAATCTTCTCATCTAATCCATTGAAGACTTCCCAGGGATAGGTAAGGCCTTTAAAAAAATCTTTTGCAATTGTCTTTTCTAAATCAAGTAATTCACTGATTTCTAGCATATTTTCCTCCATATATTTACAAATTAAAGAATCATTATATTCAAATAAAAGCAGTATATTCTTCCTTTATTATTCTACTGTTACTGATTTTGCAAGATTTCTTGGCTGGTCAACATCACAACCTTTTAAAACCGCTGTATAATATGCAATATACTGCATAGGTACTGCCGCTAACATAGGCATAAGTATATCATCTAGTTTAGGCATCTTTACAAGATAATCAGCTACATCATTTTCTAATTCCACATCTTCAGTACATATAATAGCTACTTTTGCACCACGTGATTTAACTTCTTTCACATTACTGACTGTCTTCTCAATCAAATCACTCTGTGTTGCTACTGCTATTACAGGCATATCATCAGTCACAAGTGAAATTGTTCCATGTTTAAGTTCACCTGCTGCATATGATTCTGAATGAATATAAGAAATCTCTTTTAATTTTAAAGAACCCTCCATACTAAGTGCATAGTCAAGTCCTCTGCCAATATATAATAAACTATCTGCATTAACTAATCTAGATGCAATAAACTGACACTTTTCCTTTAATTCTAATACATCTGTAAGTCTGTCCGGAATATCTATAAGTGCTTTAGTTAATTTCCTACATTTATCTTCTGTTATCTTTCCTTTGGCATATGCAAGTTCGAATGCAAGAAGATACATAATACTTAACTGTACACTATATGCTTTAGTAGATGCAACTGAAATCTCCGGACCTGCATGTGTATATATAACTATGTCTGATTCTCTTGCAATTGTAGAACCCTTAACATTGACTATTGAAAGTGTGGTAGCTCCTTTTTCTTTAGCTAACTTAAGTGCTGCATAAGTATCCGCAGTCTCACCTGACTGCGATACTAAGATTACTAAATCTTCCTCTTCTATGATTGGATCTCTATATCTGAATTCTGATGCAATATCAACCGTCACTTCTATTCTTGCTAATTTTTCAATTATATATTTACCAACAAGTCCTGCATGCATAGCAGTTCCACAAGCAACTATATAGATACGTTTATAGTTCTTAAGCATATCCATTGTAAGTCCACTTTCCTCAAGATAAGGCATTCCATCTTGTATTCTTGGGGATATTGTAGTCTTAATAGCTGTAGGCTGTTCATTTATTTCCTTAAGCATAAAATGCTCATAACCACCTTTTTCTGCAGCATCTATATCCCAGTCTGCTGTCTGGAGTTCTTTTGTAATAGGTTCGCCATCAGTAGTACATATCTTAACTTCTTTCTCTGTTATAATCGCAATTTCATTCTGTTCTAACAGATAATAATCCTTTGTATATTTAAGAATTGCTGGTACATCCGATGCAATAAAATTCTCATTCTTTCCTACACCTACAATCAAAGGACTTTCTTTTCTAACCGCAAATATAGTATCCGGATAATCCCTGAATAATATTCCAAGTGCATATGAACCCTCAACTTTGTCTATCATCTTACTAATTGTCTCTACAGGATTCCCATTATAATAATAATCCAATAATTTAGCGACTGTTTCTGTATCTGTTTCACTTTCAAATCCATATCCCTGATTTATCAAAAAATCCTTAATCTGTTTATAATTCTCTATTATTCCATTATGGACAATAGTGACTCTTTTATTACCATGTGGATGTGAATTAATATCAGATGGCTCGCCATGTGTAGCCCATCTTGTATGACCAATTCCACAATGTCCATGTGGTTTTTTCTCTCTTGCCATCTTTTCAATAAGATCATTTAATTTACCTTTAGACTTCTCAACTACAATTTTATCTTTTTCAAAAACTGCAATACCTGCTGAATCATATCCTCTATATTCTAACTTCTTTAAACCGTCAACTAAAACGTCAGCGCATTCTCTTTCGCCTACATATCCGACTATTCCACACATAATTTGATTATCCTTTCATTAATTTATTTTGTTTGCATACACATATATCTGTGAAGTTCAGTCCCTGCAGGGACCTTGACACCCTACTATTATTTTTTATAAAATTTAGAGACTTCATTAAATTTCTGTTTTAATTCATATTGTTTATTAGAATTAATCACACCCATTGTTCGTCTGGTAACAAAGCCCTCAAGTTTATTCATATATTCATCAGATGTAATCTTGCCCTCTGCAACATATGTAAGACCTTTCTCCCAGCTCGCTGTAAGCTCAGGGTTAAGCAAATGATAAATTGATGCATTAACTACTTCATATACCATCTCACCCATCTGTGTAGGTGTTATAATCTGTGTCTTCTTATTCAATGCCAGATACTTAATATTCACAAGTTTCTTAAGTATCTCTGCTCTGGTAGCACTCGTACCAATTCCACTACCCTTAATCTGTGCACGCAGTTCTTCATCTTCAATTAACTGTCCTGCACTTTCCATGGCAAGAATAAGTGAACCTGAATTATATCTTTTAGGCGGTGATGTCTTTCCTTCCTTTATCAATAACTCATTGCATTGAAGTGTATCACTTTTTCTTAATTTTTTCAACAATTCTATAGTATTTGTATCAATTGCCTGTTCAGTATCTTTTATATTATCCTGATTCATATCTTCTTTCTTCTTTATAAATGAGTACTTAGTAACCTTAAGATATCCTTCTGTTGTCAATATCTTGAAATTCGCAAAAAATTGCTCACTATATACATTTTCCTCTTCTTTAATTGGCATAGATATTTTAATTCCAACTTTCTGATATTGTGCCGGTGGATAAAATATACTTAAAAACCTTCTCGCAATAACTTCATACACTTTAACACTTATAGGATTCATTGAATTCAATGCACTTAATCCCTGTCCTGTAGGAATTATTGCATAATGGTCTGTAATCTGTTTATCGTCTACATATCTGGTCGATGCGATATTTTTGAAAGTACCGGATTCTAAAATCTCCTTGGCATATTCGGAAATCATTGAATATCCACATAAACCTCTGATATTTTTATTGATTTCCTTAGCTACTGCACTTGATAATACTCTCGCATCTGTCCTTGGATATGTAACACATTTTCTCTCATATAAATCCTGAACCACTTTAAGAGTCTCATCAGGGCTAATTTTAAATAACTTAGAACATTCATTCTGAAGTTCAGCAAGATTAAATAATAATGGAGGATTTTTCTTCTCCGTTTTCTTTTCTACACTTTCAACTGTAGCTATATTTCCATTTTCTTTTATTTTATCAATTAATTCCTTAGCATATTTTTCTTCTTTAAAACCATTTTCCTTATATAGATATGGTGACTGGAAATATTTTGACTTCTCATTCACACGCCATTCACTATCGAAATTAAAATCCTCTGTACATTTTATATTCGCATTGACTCGATAAAATGGTGTCTCCACAAATGCCCTTATCTCTCTTTCACGTCTTACTATCATTCCAAGTACACATGTCATAACTCGACCTACCGATAATACAGCCCTGTCGGTTCTAAGATAACTAGATACTGAATTACCATACTTAAGTGTTAACACTCTAGAGAAATTAATTCCCATAAGATAGTCTTCTTTAGCCCTCAGATATGCAGCTTCTGATAGATTATTATATTCAGATATATCTTTAGCAGTGTTAATTCCCTTAATTATCTCCTCTTCTGTCTGTGAATCTATCCATACTCTCTTTTCATTCTTATCATGAACTCCTGCCATCTGTGCAACCAGGCGGTAGATATATTCTCCCTCACGTCCCGAGTCGGTACAGACATAAATGGTATCTACATCTTCTCTGTTAAGAATACCTTTGACGATTTCAAATTGTTTCTTAACCCCATCTATTACTTCATACTTCCATACCTTTGGAAGAAATGGAAGAGTCTGAATACTCCACTTCTTAAGGTTAGTATCATATGCTTCCGGATAGCTCATTGTAACAAGATGTCCGACACACCATGTAACTATACTCTTATCATCCTCTATATATCCATCTCTATTTTTACCTGTTATTTTTAATGCTTTAGCAAATTCCCTTGCTACGCTGGGTTTTTCTGCGATGTATACTGATTTTGCCATTTTCCCTCCACTTTCATTCTATGCATTATATTCGCATCAGCATTATCTTTGTGCTATGCCTGCTCGTCTAATGTTAAACTGTATGTATCAAGAAATTTATCAATAAAATAATCTGCTTCTTTACAATCTAACCTTCTTATTGCTTCTATTGTAGATTTCTCTGCCTCAAGGAAATCTAAATTACCCATTCTCTTTTCTTCAACACATTTAATAAGTGCTGAAATCTTATCTGCTGCCTTAACTAACAGCTGACTCTCTTTATTTCTATTTTCTTCATTCAAAATATTTTCATAAATCGGCTTCATCTCTTCTGGTAGTGATGAAACTAATTTATTAACAGCTGTCTCTTCCACAACTTTATATGCATCTCGTATCTCTGGTGCAAAATATTTTATTGGTGTAGGTAAATCCCCTGTTATTATCTCAGGAACATCATGGTACATTGCCATTACAGCTACTTCATTCGGATCTATATTTCCATTAAAATACACTTTATTAATTACTGCAAGGGCATGTGCAATCATTCCCACTTCTAAACTATGTTCAGCTATATTTTCAGGAATGGTATTTCTCATAAGTCCCCATCTGTTTATATATTTCATTCTTGATGTCATTGCAAAAAAATTATAATTATTCAATAGCTTTACCTCTCAAATCATAAAACTCATACTTAGTCTCTGTACTCATAAACACACCCGCTTTTACAACAGGGCTCGGAAACTTCTCTATATTAATTGCATCTGGATAAAATTGTGTTTCAAAGCATACTCCAGGATTAGCAGCATATTCTGCATCTCCCTTTGCTTTAAATCCCTTAGCAGCATTTCCAGTATAAAACTGCATTCCTGGCATATTTGTATAGACATTCATTCCGATTTCTGATTTTTCACTCTCTAACTTTGCCACTAACTTATATTCACCAAAATGATCCGACAGAACATAATTAATATCATAAGCTTTTTCATATGAATATGGTTTAAATGACTTACTCATATTATCAGCTATCTTCGTCATCTTTCGAAAATCATATGCCGAACCATCAACTTTCATAATCTTTCCTGTTGGCATTAATTTTCTGTCCACCTGCGTAACTTCATCAGAATTAATCATAACTTTATGATTCAACACACTTCCACTATTATGTCCATCAAGATTAAAATAACAATGATTTGTCATATTCACAACTGTATCGCTATCAGAAATATAACTATATTTAATTGTAACTGATTTATCTTCTTTAACTACATATTCTACCTTTACCTTAAGATTACCAGGAAATCCCTGGTCTCCATCAGGACTCTCAAGTTTGAATATAATATGTGCCGAATCATCTTCTGTAAAGCTTTCAGATTCAAAGTCTCTGTAATGATAACTAAATCCACTATGTAAACAGCCACCCGTTATATTCTTCTTTAACTTATATGTTGTATTATTAAGTGTGAATTTTGCTCCACTTATTCTATTAGCACATCTGCCGATAACCGCGCCAAATGATAGCCAGTTCTTTCTATATTGCTCATAGGTCTCAAGTCCTAATACTACATCTTTAACTTCATCATCCTTATCCTTTATAAATATTGACATAATAGCTGCGCCTGTCTCACAAAATGTGGCACTGATATTTTCGCCCTTTACAATATATTTATATATCTCTTTACCATCTTCATTTTTACCAAATAATTCTTTTTCTATATTCATAATTTCACCATATTCAAAAAAATGTTATAATTGCACAATACATATCTGTACAATTATAACATTTTTACTTTAACTAGGCAATCTATAATAATTCTTTTGTTTCTGCGTTGCACAATGTAATATTAAGATTACCATTTCTGCATCTCAGATCATCTATAAATTTCTTTTGGTCAGCATCTTTTTTTAGGCTTATATTATATGTTAGTTCATACATTGAACCTAAATTAGTTGTTCTAACCTTTTCTAGTGTTACATCTGTTGTGTATTCATTAAATACTTCATCAAATGTTCCATTAAAATTAAGATTCTCTGGAATGGTAATTCTAAGCGTCTTAGGAAGATTCTTAACAATGCCATATCCTGTAAGCATTAAAAGCAGATATGCACCACCGATAACTCCTGTAAATATTACCGCAAAACTTATGTAGCCAAGTCCTGTTGCAAGACCAACTGCCATCGCAAAAAATACACTTGCAATATCTTTAGAATCACCCGGAACACTACGAAATCTTACAAGTGCAAATGCTCCTGCCATAGAAAATGCTCTTGCGACATTACTTCCAACAAGCATAATAACTATAGTAACAATCGCTGGTAATATGACTAATGTAATTGCAAAGTTCGTTGAAAATCTCCTCTTTCTGTCACTAAAAATATAAATAATACTTATAATTAATCCAAGCGCAAGTGCGACTCCTATACATATTAATGCCTCTTTTGTCCTTAATCCTTCTGTTGATGTTGTCTCTAAAATTGTCTCTAACATATTGCTCCTCTTTTCTGTAATGTGTTATCCATAAATTGTCTGTATTCCGTACCATATTTAGAAAATGATGTCCCTTTCATATCTAATTCGGTAAGAATATCTACAAGCCATACCGGAAAGCTGCTTGCTGTCTTAATCTCTATCAGAACTTGTCCGTCCTGCAACAACTTATCACCATAATCTCCATCTTCTAATCTCAAATCGTCTCTTCTAGTTCTTATGTTCCTGTCAGCTGTAATTCTTAGGTTTTCATCATCTTTACCAAACATTGCAACCCTGTCATATGCTAAAAAAAGTTTTGCAACCGGATTATAGAACTCCATAAAGAATTTTAACTCTTTTAGGACTTGTGCATTGAGATAATCTCCCTCAGATGGCATAATTCCATCGAATAAGAAATCATATGCCTGATTGAGTTTCAAAAGGGTTCTTCTTTTATTGACTATACCATTATATTTCTTTTTGATTTCTAAAAATACAATGTCGTTAAACTCTGGAACACCATAACTTCTAAGTCTTAACTTCTCTTTATATGCAGGCTTATCTATTGAAGTTCTGATTAAATCATTATTCTCTGTATCAAAATAAATATTATTAATTGAATAGAATTTTCCATCTTTACAAAACGCATCCATTTCCATATATGGAATTATTTTATCAAAAAATTTTCCATATACATCTTCGGTAATAAGATATTTTTTCTCAATCCTGTTAAATACTTCTATTGCCATTCTGCTTTCAACTCCTTTCTTTAAATAGTATATTTCACTGCAATATTCACTTCTGAAGTGACAGGCAGTTCAAACCAGAATGTACTTCCAATGTCCTCTTCGCTGTCAATAACCTGAATCTTCGACATATCAAGCAAATCATTCACAAAAAATGTAAGTCTCTTTGTCTCGTCAATAATTACCTGTACATTTTCAGGTGTGTTTTCCCCCGGCAAATCTCTCATTACCTCTGAATATGCTGTTATCATTGTAAGTGGTGTTCTTAAATCGTGTGAGACATTTGCAAGTAATTCTTTCTGAAGCACATCACTTTTAGATAATTCTTTTGCCGTATAATTAAGAGTATCTGAAAGCTCCGTAATCTCCCTATAATCTTTGCCGTCAAATTCCACTTCAAAATTACCTTTTGCAAGTTCTTTAGCAGAATCATTATTCCACTTATGTATATAAGCTGTACTCTTAATGTGTGTACGGTCGCACCAACTGGCGTAATTACTGAATTTAAGAATATTACATATGTTTCGCCTGACTGCGTTTCAACTACTCTGACTTTAATAATACTTTCACTCTCATTTTCATTTGGCATATTAGGTAACTTGTCATATTTATCAGTATTTTCTATATCTGCATGTCTTTCTTCGTTACTATTAGCATCCTGCTTCATTCCTCTGGCAGCATCATAATATCTAGAATAATTAAATCAAAATCCTGTTTCTTACATACTTCAATAGCTTCTATTCCATTTGATATCTCTGTAATTTATATCCTTCAAATTCGCCATATTTACGGATTATGGTTCTTATCTTCTCTTCATCATCTACGACCAGTAAACTATACATCTTTAACCTCCTTTTCTATAAAATTATAAGCAGATATCTGTAATACCTAAGCTATCTATCAAATATCCTATATTTCACAAGTGTCTATGTGATAATCAGATAATACTAAGTCAATGTGACAATTGCGTGAATATAATTTTATGCTTTTCTGAATAAATTTTAATATATTCACTATTATTATTGTATTTTTCCGTAAAATATTGTACAATATTAACATATTCCAATGGAAATTATAATTCAGAAAGGAGTTTTAGTCAATGAATATTAGCGAACTAAAGATTCTTGTATGTGATGATTCAATTTTAGCACGCAAGAAGCTAAAAGACTGTATAATTTCACTCGGTTGTACAGAAGTATTTGAGGCAGCAGATGGTGAGGAGGCTATAGCTCAATACGAAGTTAATAAACCTGATATTATATTTATGGATATTGTAATGCCTAAAAAAGATGGTATTGAAGCTTTAAAGGGTATTTTAGAAATAAATCCTTCAGCAAAGGTTATTATGGCATCTTCTGTTGGTACACAGTCATACTTAAAAGATGCTATCAAAGCTGGTGCCACAGACTTTCTTCAGAAACCACTTGATCCTGAACAGGTTAAAAAGCTTATATCTACATATTGTGAAGGAGGGAACTAAATGTTTACACAATTTTTCGGAAATTATCTATTAAATCAGAAGTTAGTAACTCCTGAGCAACTTGTTGATGCACTTCAAGAAAAGCAGAACACAAGAATGAAACTTGGTGTTTTAGCTATCAACGCAGGATATATGACTGCAAGTCAGGTAGAACGTGTTCATGAATTGCAAAGTAAGATGGATAAACGTATTGGTGATATCGCTGTTGAACTTGGTTATATGACAGAAGATCAGGTTATGGAGTTATTACATGCACAGCCACTTGGATACCTCTTACTTGGACAAGCATTAGTAGACAAAGGGTATATGACTAATGAGGTTTTTGAAAATGCTATAAAGTCATATAAAAAGAAATATTCTTTAACAGATGAGGATATATCTTCTAATGAAAATTCAAAAGTAGACAATTTAATACTTTCATTATGTGATTTCAGTAAGACAAGCAATCCTGCTTTATATCAGGAATTTGTTGCTTTATTAATGAATAATCTTATCAGATTTGTTGGTGATGATTTTACACCATTGCAGCCTGAATATAGTATTAATTCTACTTCATTCAAGGCAAGTTCTCAAGAAATAAATGGTGCATTTACAACAGATACAAAGATTTTTGCAGATGAGACAACATTTATTGAATTTGCAAGCAGATATTCAGGCGAGGAAATCAATGAATTAAATGAATATGTTGAAGCATCAGGTCAGGATTTTCTTAACTTACATAACGGATTATTCACTGTTAATGTTTCTAACAATCAGCAGATTGAATTAACATTAACTCCACCTACACCATTATCCGGATTAACACCTAATGATATAGAACATTCATTAATTCTTCCATTCCAGTATCCATTTGGAACAATAAGAATTTCAATCGGTTTATAATTTTATAGTACAAAACGAGTTGATAAATATTCCATCTGTCAGCTCGTTTTTTTATACTTATTTATAAATAAGAGCGGGGCTTTTGACACCCTGCTCTTATTTATTGAATATATTGGATATATACAATATTTTAAATCTATTATATATTTAAAAATTTCTTAACTACGTCTGTCATTTCATCTACTTCACAAACTGTATCATGAAGAACTTTTGCATTTCTGATTTCTTCAATGGCATTTGGAACTTTAACATTTCCGATTTTGCTTAATTCATCAACTAATTCAAAATCACCCATTGAATCATACTTGCTGTCAATTGCATTCATAACACTTCTTGTAAACTTAAATGGGCTTGCTGTTGAAGCAATTACAAGTTTATTTGTGTCATTTGTATCTCTTAAATATTTTCTTGAAACAACTGCTGCTACAGCTGTATGTGTATCAATTATATATCCTGTCTTCTCATAGATATCTTTGATTACTTCTGCTGTCTCTTTCTCTGTTGCATAGTTACCATAGAAATCCTTAAGTTCAGCTCTCATATCATCTGTAATATCATATTTACCTGTTGTTGTAAGAGATGTCATTAACTCTTTATTCTTTGCAGCATCATTTCCAGCAATCTTGTAAATAAGTCTCTCAAGGTTACTTGATATAAGAATATCCATTGATGGAGATGTTGTTAATATGAACTCTCTATTCTTATCATATATTCCTGTTGTAAAGAAATCATATAATACTTTATTGTCATTTGATGCACAAATTAATTTATCAATTGGCAATCCCATATTCTTAGCATAATAAGCTGCAAGTATATTACCAAAATTACCTGTAGGAACTACAACATTAATCTTCTCACCATCTGTTATCTCACCATTAGCAAGTAATTTAGCATATGCATATACATAATATACTACCTGTGGAACAAGACGTCCGATATTAATTGAATTAGCAGATGAAAACTGGAAACCTGCCTTGTCCATCTCTGCTTCTAATTCCTTATTACCAAATATAGCTTTAACACCACTCTGTGCCTGATCGAAGTTTCCTTTGATGCCTACTACAAATGTATTATTACCTTTCTGTGTAACCATCTGTTTCTCCTGAATAGGGCTAACTCCTCCCTTCGGATAGAATACAACAATCCTTGTACCAGGTACATCTGCAAAACCTGCTAATGCTGCTTTTCCTGTATCTCCTGAAGTAGCTGTAAGAATAACTATTTCATTCTTAACATTGTTCTTCTTAGCTGATGTAGTTAAAAGATGTGGTAATATTGATAAAGCCATATCCTTAAATGCAATTGTAGCACCATGGAATAACTCTAAATAATATGCGCCCTCTGCTTTAACCAAAGGAGCTATCTCTTCTGTATCAAACTTAGAATCATATGCCTTATCTATACAGTTCTTTAATTCTTCCTCAGTAAAGTCTGTTAAAAACTCTTTCATTACTGCGTATGCTGTTTCTTTATATGACATCTTTGATAATTCTTCTAATGAAACATTTAATTTAGGTAACTGTGTAGGAACAAATAATCCTCCGTCACTTGCAAGACCTTTTAATATCGCCTGCGAAGCTGTTATAGTTACATTATCACTTCTTGTACTTTTATACAATATTTCCATGGTATCCCTCTTTCTGTATAATCTTTTTCAAAGAATTATATCATATGTGCCATCAATAAACAAGTAATATTCCACTTAATATGTGTAGAAATAATGATCCCCATATACAAATAGCAATGTTAACGAAGTATTAAACCAGCTTCTTGATGATGTTTTCATTGTAAAAAACAATGCCCCCTGTGAATAATCTTCTCCATTAATTGCTCTGTCTACACAATTAATTGTTGTATCTGATGGAATAACATCATAGATTCTTTCATTTTTAACCGGCTCAAACTGATATGTTCTTCCGTTATTCTGAAATATAACTGATTTAACCGTAGATGGAAACTTCCCACTTTTAACCCTATTAAATATAACATTAGCCACCATTATTCTTCCTAGTTCATCCTGATCCCCCGCCTCGGCTTCAACTATTCTGATAAGCCAGTAGTAATCTGAATCTGAAAGTTCAATATCAATCGGTGTATTTATAACCTGTTCAGCAGTCTCTGGTTCTGTCTCTGTGACCACTACTGTCTGTTGCTCTGACTGTGTTTCTGTTACAGTTGTTTCTTCTACAGCTTCTGTCTCCTTCTCAGCTTCATTCAGATTCTCAGTTTCCGAAGCTTTTGTAGTCTCATTTTGACTCTCCTGTTCTTTTCCGAGCAGTTCTGTACTGACCGGTACAATTGATGCAGTCGGTAATTTTTCAAGCTTATTATCGCCTTTATTTACTATCTGCAAAATACAATTATAATCTAAAAGCTCTTTACTATTTTCATCATTACCAGTATTTCCGTAGCTAAATAATAAATTTTGTACCATTGCATTAGCATCTGTATCATCATCTTCAGTATCTGACTCGGATAACGTTGATACTTTACTTTCAGCATTTCCCATAGTCTTATTTTTTCCTGAACCATCAAAGTCCTTTGCAGTAAGACATATAACAGACACAAGCATTATGCCTGATACTATTACCATACATGTTCTGTATGTTTTCTTCTGTATGCTTTTGATAAATCCAACAAATTTCTGAAATAATGAGCAAATATTAAGCATTGTTACGCCTCTTTTCTCTTTTTTTTGCGATATGCGTCGCTAAAACATAGGTGTCATTATATTTTTGACTTACAAAACTGTCAATACAAATCTGGCACTTTTGGGACAATTACTGATTTTATTTTGGCATTTTTTGTAAACATTAGTTATTTATGCACAAATTTCTTGAATATACTATACTATTTTTATTAATATTTCATAGTTATATTTTGTCCCACCATATTAATATTTATTAACTATTTTTTACGAATTATTACAAAAATATTTTGCATTTAATATTATGTAAACTATCATTATAATTTATACACTATTTTATATTTTGCCTTTCATAGCATATATGATATAATATTATTAAATATCTTCATACGTAAATGTCTATAGAATCGAGATAGCTTGTTTCTGCATGAAAACAAATAGTTTTTATTACTGTTATGAAATAACCTAAGCGAATTTCTCAATGTCTCTTTATGACATATCGTTTAGAAAAGAGGATTAGTATGAACCTTAAAAAAGGCGTATATATTGCCACTAAGAAAGACGGGACAATTTATTACCGTTCATCCCTTACATATCAAAATAAACACATAAGTCTTGGCAGTTTTCCTACGGAGGATGAAGCACATTTATGTTATCTTGAAGCCTTAAATTTGCTTAATTCGACTTTATCTATTTCTGACTACATTAATATAGAAGAAACTCATACAATTTCTTTCGAAAAATGGGTTTGCCTGGTGAATTTTCGCGATAATAAGATTTATTTTAAGACACCAATATATCTTATGAGCAAATACTTCATCTATTATTATGACTCAAATACAGAATATAAGTTTGATGTAGATGATTTATTCTATTATTCGACACACAAGATAATGAAACGTAATGGTCATCTGTTTGTCGCTGATTTCGGTATGCAGGTCAATATTTTATCCAGATATGGTATCAAGAATTATGCAGTTGCCGGCAAGGATTATATCTTTCTTAATGACGACCCTACCGACTTCCGTTATAAAAATATTAAGATAATTAACAGATATAACGGTGTTACAATGACTGTAAAAGATGGTATGCCTTTATATATTGCAAAGGTACATATTAATGGTGATTACATTATTGGTAAATATAAGACCGAACACGAAGCGGCTATCGCATATAACAAGGTATGCCATCTTCTTAAAGATGCCGGAATAATCAATACATATCAGACCAATTACATTGAGGCACTCTCACCTATACAATATGCTTCCATTCATTCAACTATTAAAATTTCAAAAAAAATAAGAGCATTGTTGAATTGATATTTACCGATACTGGTTAATTACAGATTAAATACTGTAAATATCCACTAAATATCATACAATGCTCTTATTTTTACACAATTCGTATATTCCTATGCAATTATAATCAATGACTATATTATCTGTTGTTTATATAATTAATTAAGCCCTCTGCTTTTATAATCTTCTGCATAAATTCAGGGAATGCCTGTCCCTGATATTCTTCATTCTTAGTCTTATCGATTATCTTACCGCTATCGAAATCTATCTCAACTTCGTCGCCTTCATCGATACCTTTAGCTGCTTCAGGACATTCAATAATAGGAAGTCCGATATTAATTGCATTTCTATAGAATATTCTCGCGAATGTTTCAGCAATTACACAACTTACTCCTGATGCCTTGATTGCTATAGGTGCATGTTCTCTTGAAGAACCGCAACCGAAGTTCTTGTTAGCTACAATGATATCGCCTTTATTTACTTTTTTAGCGAAATCAACATCTATATCTTCCATACAGTGTTTTGCAAGTTCTGCTGGATCAGGAACATTCAGATATCTTGCAGGAATAATTACGTCTGTATCGACATTGTCACCAAATTTATGTACTTTACCAATTGCTTTCATATAAATACCTTGCCTTTCTCTCTATAATCCTAATTCTTCAGGTCCGGAAATCTTACCTGTTATGGCACTTGCTGCTGCTACTGCAGGACTTGCAAGATATACTTCTGATTCAGGATCTCCCATACGTCCAACAAAATTTCTGTTAGTTGTGGCAACTGCTCTTTCTCCCTTAGCAAGAATTCCCATATGACCACCAAGACATGGTCCACAAGTTGGTGTACTTACTGCTGCTCCTGCCTTAATAAATATGGTAAGTAATCCCTCTTCCAAAGCCTGAAGATATATAGCCTGTGTTGCTGGAATTATAATAGTTCTTACTCCTTTAGCGACTTTTCTGCCTTTCATAACTTCTGCAGCAACTCTTAAGTCCTCAATTCGTCCGTTTGTACAAGAACCGATTACAACCTGGTCAATTTTTACATCAGGTTCTGCCTTAATCTCATCAATTGTCTTTGTATTCTCTGGTAAATGAGGATATGCAACTGTTGACTTAAGTGTGCTTAAATCAATTGTATACTCTTCATCATATTCGGCATCAGCATCAGCCTCAAATACTCTATATTCCTTTTTAGAATGTTCTTTCATATATTCAATTGCAAGTTCATCTACAGGGAAGATACCATTCTTTCCGCCTGCTTCAATTGCCATATTAGTCATTGCGAATCTATCGTCCATTGATAAATATTTAATACCATCGCCAACAAATTCCATTGATTTATATAATGCACCGTCTACACCAATTAAACCGATAATATGAAGAATTACATCTTTACCACTAACCCATTTAGATGGTTTACCAACTAAGTTAAACTTAATTGCAGATGGAACTTTAAACCATGCTTTACCTGTAGCCATACCTGCTGCCATATCTGTACTACCTACACCTGTAGAGAATGCACCTAATGCACCATATGTACAAGTATGTGAATCTGCACCGATAACAACATCACCTGCTACTACAAGACCTTTTTCAGGTAATAATGCATGCTCTATACCAACTTCTCCTGTCTCAAAGAAATTAGTTATATCATTAGCGCAAGCAAATTCCTTAGCACATTTACATAATTCTGCTGACTTTATATCCTTATTAGGGGTAAAATGGTCTAGAACAATTGCAATCTTGTCTTTATCAAATACACCATCAACTTTCATTTTCTTCATTTCACCAATGGCAACCGGAGATGTAACATCATTTCCTAATACCAAATCGAGATTAGCCTCTATTAACTGACCTGCTGTAACGCTTTCAAGTCCTGCATGAGCTGCTAAAATCTTCTGTGTCATTGTCATTCCCATGATAACATTCCTCCTAAAAAATTTCTCTGAATAAAATCTTATCATTTTTTTCGACATAATGCAATTACTAATTATTCATTCATATTATTTATTTATGCATTTTATTGCTAATCCATAAGCTTTGGTTTAGTAAGGTCTGTAATATCATATTCTAAGTTAATTATATTATCATATACATTATTACTTTCTACATTACTTTCTACATTCTTATTTTCTACATCTCCAGCATCTGTATAGCTTTTTCTGAAATTATCATATACCAGACAAATAGTGAGTTTATTATCGATGACTTTATAACCCATATATCTAACCATAAATCTATCTGATATGGCAATGTTCTTAAGATAATAAATCTCTGATATCACTTTATCATTGTCATACAGATAAAAGATACCATATTTTAAATCAGAGCTACCACTTATATTATTGCCTGCATTATCATCTTTGAATTGTTCACTATTGCTAACTAAATCTTTACTCATATAACTATCGTTAACTTCATCATAACTTTCCGTATCAGTTTCTGCTATTTCTGCATCTTCATATACACTGCCACTATATTCATTATTTTCTATACCAGAAGCCGTCGAATCTGTATATTGGTTATCCTGCCATTTACTATTTTCCTTATTAATTTCTGCTTTACCTGTATCAAGCAGCTTTCCTGAATTTGTACCAAGTGCAAATGTTATGCATAACATTGCCACTGCTATGGAAGCAGCTAAGCCGGATATCTTTAACATTCTCATTCTATGGTTTCTTATTTTATCTCTATATGAATTAACATCTATATTTAGATTTTGTTGTATATTTATATTTTGTCCGGCTTTTATCTTCTGCATCATATTTTCAGGTAATAATGACTCTGGAATTTCATCATCCGGTAATTTCTCTCTGATTCTTTTCACTATCTCGTCAGGATTCTCTTTATTCATTATAGAAACCTCCATTTCGCAATATGTTAAAACTGAACTTTCATCTTCCTTTGCATTTTAGCTAAGGCTCTGCTAAGCTTCGACCTTGCCGTTGCCGGCTTTATTTGAAGAATTTCGCCTATTTCATTACTGTTATAGCCGCAAAATACCGATAAGGATACTATCTCTCTTTCTTCTAGTGATAATATATCTAATGCCAGCTCTAAATCGTGTTTTAATTCTAAGTCACACTGACTTTCATACAATTCAATATTCTGATCTTCATCATCAAGTGAAATCGTTTTCTTCAAATACTGTTTTCGCCTTCTTTTACATTTGTTAGATAATATCTTAAATGTCCATGCACCGAATAAACTATTCTGTCTAAGACTTTTTATACCCGAATACATTTCTAAAACCGTTTCACTCACTACATCTTCTGCATCATAAGCATCTCCAAGCATATAATATGCATATTTATACATATCTTTATATACCGATGCATATAACTTTGAAAAAGCATCATCTTCTCCTAGCTTTGCCAAAGCTACTAGTTCTTCATCAATTGTCAAATATTACACGTCCTTTCCTATCTTCGGACTAATTAAATATAAGATTATCTCCATATGATAAATCACTTAAATTAATTGCCTGAACTCCCTTATCCATAGTAATTATATATAAATAATTCCCTATATATAGTCCTCTATAATCACAATACATTTTCTCATAATCAAATTCTGTAAATTTTAAATTATTAAACTTATTATAATCATACTTTAGTAATTCTGTAAATGAATTATTATCATATCTGTATAAAACATAATATTGACTGTAACCTATAAATTTCTCATAGTTACTGCTTTTATCACTATTATATGATGTACTATTACTCTCTGTACTGGTACTTTCTTCAATTCTATTATTGTTATCTTTACTCATCTCTAAACCAATGAGATTCTTATTCTCATCAACTAAAATTTCTTTATAATTATTAAGTGCTTCGTATGCTTCTGTGTCTTCTTCTACATATTTTGCAATTTCTTTTGTATTATTAAGGTCTGATATATCAAACATTGATAACTTAACACCATTTGTAATGCCACTTTCATTTGCTTCCATACCTATTCCAAGTAATAAGTTATCATTCCACATATGAAGATATGATGAAAAGCCTGTTACTTTTAACTCACTTAATATCTTAGGATTATCAGGCTTCGAGAAATCTACTACAAATAATGGGTCTGTATTTCTAAATGTTACAAAATATCCTTTATCTTTCATAAATCTCGCTGAATAAATTCTCTCGTCTTCAGCAAGTCCCTCTATTCTTCCATATACATTTAATTTATCATCTAATACATATACGTTATTTCTATATTTATCCTGAAACTCTTCAATATCAGATGGTTCATATATCATATTATATTCATACTCAGTCGTAACAACTCTGAGATAACCATCATACTCATCTGCCGAAAACTGATTATTAACTGTACCATCTATATTTCCCTTTGCATAAGGCTCAACATTACCATCACCATATTTAAACTTTATTACATCTGTTAATTCCTTATAAGTACTAGTTCTGCTTTCATCATCATTCTTACTTACCCTGTTAAATAAATATATAAATTGTTCACTTACATATACATCATCAATACTTCCAATTATAGTGCAATTATCAGTAACATTCAAATCATTATTAATGTCTAATGCAATAACCGTACAGGTCGATGGCTCACCACTCTGTTCATTATCAGGGCAATATATATTATCTGTTGATACTTCTTTACCATTTATCTTAGTTATGACTTTACCTGCAAGTTCTTCATATGAGATATCTTCAATTTTCTCTTTATTCTCTTCATTATCCCCATATTCTTCCATATATCCATATAAAACATCATAAAAACTCTTCTGAGTCATTACATATAAATGATTACCAACCATTCTTGACTGTACATATTCATTGTCAACAGTTATTTTATTAATAAATACTGGCTTATCTCTTTCAGAAATATCATATAAAACAATTATCGTGTCTCTGCAGTTATCAAAATATGCACAATCATTAACTATAAAATTTTCATATCCGTTAATATATGGAGAGTTCATTCTTTCTGTATTCATTAAGCATACTAATTTATCACCATATACATATATTTTTCCATTATATGTATACGTATTTTCTTCTAAGTTATCTAATATATCGATTATACCGACTTCATTCAATTTATCATTATCAGCCTCTATTATTCTTATATTTTTCTTATTATCTGAATATATATAGATATATTTACCATCAGTTATAGTTATATCTCCCTCTGTAACACCATTAGTCTGGTCATTATTCTTATAATAATCCGTATCAGTCCCGGTAGCAATACCTGTACTATCTGATTTAGAATCAGTTTTCTCTACATAAGCTTCTTCAAGACTATTAATTTCTTTTTCAAATGCCAATGCATTATTTTTAACATATTCCTTTACATACCTGCCCAACTCTTCTTTACCATCTATAGACTGGATAATCTTATCATCTACAGGATTAACTCCCTGTTCCCTGCCCTGTATATTCTTATCTTCTTCATTACCATTTCCAGGAGTATTATTAAATAATGTCTTTGATACAACAATAACCGAAAGCGTCATCATAACTACTGCCATTATAATACTAATTATCTTTTTACTTTTTTTCATAACTATCATTCCTTTCGCCTGACATATAAATTTTATCTTATATCTATATGTGTAATATTAAGACGAAATTGTTGCATAAATTTTTAAAAAAATTTAAATTATAAAGTTATTGATTTATATAGCAAATATTTTAAAGTTGTCTAGAATAAAGAATGTCGCTTGTGACATTCTCCGCCTGCATCGGGTTGCTATAGCAACATTTTCTGCTCCGCCGCAGTACGATCCTCACGGAGCTTTTTTTACTTACCAGGACAATTTCAACGAAATTTCCTGGTAAGTAAAATAAAAACCGGATACTTTCGTATCCGGTTTGAAAATTCTTTGTTCTATCGCTTTATGTAATTAGCAAACATTCTTTTATAATCTTCGATTTTATAATTTAATTTTTCAAAATCTTTATCTCCGATTTTTCCTTTATCTTTAAAATCGTTTACTAACTGTATATATTCAAGGTATCCTTTATATGCTGAATCTTTATAGTTATTTGATAAATTCAACTTTATCTCGTCCTCTTTATCTTCTAACACTTTTTTAGTCTTTCCGAACAACATAATACCCCTCCTTTGCCATCTAATCAGGCATTGATACAAGCGATAATTCTATATTAGTTATTGATGAGCTTCTCGTCCTCATTATTCCAGCTATAAAGTTTTCTGATTTCTTCACCAACTTTTTCTGATGGATGCTCAGAAGCTAATTTTCTCATAGCCTGGAAGTGTACCTGACGTCCTGCTGGCGACATATCTAATAAGAACTCTTTAGCAAATGTACCATCCTGAATGTCTGATAAAATTTTCTTCATAGCTTTCTTAGTATCTTCTGTAATAATCTTTGGTCCTGTTACATAATCACCATATTCTGCTGTATTAGAGATAGAATATCTCATTCCTGCGAAACCTGACTGGTAAATAAGGTCAACAATTAATTTCATTTCATGAATACATTCAAAATAAGCATTACGTGGATCATAACCAGCTTCAACTAATGTTTCAAAACCAGCCTGCATTAATGCACAAACACCACCGCAAAGAACTGCCTGCTCACCGAAGAGGTCTGTTTCTGTTTCTGTTCTGAATGTTGTCTCAAGTACACCTGCTCTTGCTCCACCGATTGCTAATGAGTATGCAAGTGCGATATCTAATGCCTTACCTGTTGCGTCCTGTTCAACAGCTACTAAACAAGGAACACCTTTTCCTGCCTGGTATTCTGAACGTACTGTATGACCTGGTCCTTTTGGAGCTATCATTGTTACGTCAACGTTTGCTGGTGGTTTGATACAACCAAAATGAATGTTGAAACCATGAGCGAACATTAACATATTACCTTCTTCAAGGTTTGGCTCGATATCTTTCTTGTACATATCTGCCTGTTTCTCATCGTTGATAAGAATCATAATAATATCAGCTTTTTTAGCTGCTTCTGCTGTTGTATAAACTTTAAATCCCTGAGCCTCTGCTTTAGCCCATGATTTACTTCCTTCATATAAACCAATGATTACATTGCAACCAGAATCTTTAGCATTAAGTGCATGAGCATGGCCCTGACTACCGTATCCGATAATGGCTATTGTCTTGCCTTCCAATAATGATAAGTTACAATCTTTTTGATAATAAATTTTATTTGCCATATTTCTAGCCTCCATATAAATTTTATATTGTTAATGTCATCTTATGTTAAATCCGATGACTATTAATAATCATTTTAATAATAAATATGTATTTCATACTTACATTTATTACATATTCTATTCAAGCTCGCCAGCAAGCATATCTGCATGGCCTCTTGTAAGACCTGTAATACCAGTTCTTACTAATTCCTTAATTTCAAAACCATTAAGTAAACCTACAAAAGCATCTAGCTTCTGCTGATTACCTGTTAATTCAATCATCATTGAATCTTCTGCAACATCAACTATCTTTGCTCTGAATATATCAGCAACTGCTATAACCTGCTGTCTCTGTGCCGCATCTACTGCAACCTTACAAAGAATTAATTCTCTGCATACAGAAGCACCATCTTTTAATTCAATAATATCCTTAACGTCAACAAGCTTTGATAACTGTTTTCGAATCTGTTCTAAAACTTCATCTTCGCCACTACATACAATAGTCATACGCGAATATTCATTACTTTCTGTTTCGCTAACAGTCAAACTGTCGATATTATATCCTCTTCTTGCAAAAAGTCCTGATATTCTACTTAGTACACCAGCTGTATTCTCAACTAGTATCGATAAAACCATTTTCTTCATAGAATACGCTCCTTATTTTTTTTATTAATCATAGCACAATAAAGCATTTTGTCAAGTATTCCATTGACGTAAAATGACAAAATATTTTATCACTTTAATGTGTCATAAACGAACATCTTATTATTCCTCAAACTCTCCGTATACAAATGCTGCACTTTCTGTAGCCTTGATATCTACTACTTTTCCATGGAAATTTTTGAGTTTATTTCTTGCCGGAATGTTATTAGACATTGCTAATGCCGGATATATTGTATAATAATATACGATGCCCTGAAGTGTCTGAAGCTGTGATTCCTCCACATCTATTTCATCTCCGACATTTAACAGTCCCGGTCTTTCCATCTTAAATTCTATTACACGCATAAATATCCGCCTCCATTTAATTAAGTCTGTATGAGTATACAAAAAGACCGTATAATACGGTCTTTTCATAACTTCTGGTTATCTGTATAACCATTCACCTAACTGACGAACTGAATTATCGTCCTGTTCTTCTAATTCATCAATAATAAAAATCTGATTATCCTCTTTATTAAAGCTGTTGATTGCTTCCTTAGCTTCATTAAAGCTGGAATAACGTCCTAAAACACCTGTCCCATCTGACTTTTCTTTTTCATAAACACCAAGTTCAAAATATCTGTTCATTTGCCAACCTCCATCAATAAGCATACTTATAAGATGTATTCTACTACAATTTTCGTCAAATGTTAACAACATTTTGAAAATATTTTTATTTTTATCAGCCTTTTCTTATAGCCTCGATAGGTTTCTTCCTAGATTCCTTAAACACCGGGATAAAGCTTGCCACGAATGCTACTATAAGACATAATACGAACATTAATACCACCTGGATTATTCCGAAATGCAACATTGTTATTACTAAATGATACTCTTTTCTGAATGATTTATTAATAATAGAAATAAGCGATCCTGTTGCTATTACCGAAACTATCCAGTTAATTATTGCAATTATAGTACTTTCGTTAAAGAATATCATAAATACATCTGCACCTCTTGCACCGACTGCACGTAAGATACCAATTTCTCTTTTCTTCTGTAAAATACTTGTTGCAATGAAATTCATAAGCATAATCGATGCAAATATTGCAAAGAATATTCCGACATAAAGTAAAACTTTCTTAAGTGTTGTAAATATCTCTGTTGCTGTTGTAAGTAATTCTGTTGTATTATTCTGCAAAGTATATTTAACACCACTTATACCATTATTAAATGAATATTTTACTAATTCTTCAATTTCACTTCTCTTATCGGGCATCGCTGTAACAAGTGCATCATATTTACCTTTTGAATATACTGAATATGCATTGCAGATTCCATTCGGAAGTATTGCCATACCTTTGTTAAATTCATTATCTATATAGATGCCTACGACTCTCATATTCTTATCACTGTTAAGCCAGTCTGAGCCTTCATTTGAAACCTGCATAATCATTGGTAATTTACTTATTTCATTTGCATTTGCAAGTATACTCTTCTTTATACTTTCAATATTGCCCTCTTCATAATCAAGATCAATATATGTCTCAAGTGCTGACAATGGAAGAATCATTTCATTATCATTTAACTTAGCCTGATTATTAATCATAACAATATTATTTTTAACTGCATCATTGATTTTACCGATTTCACATATTCTGTTGACTTCATAATAACCATATTCGTTAGTATTAGTTATGAAGTTTATATTATAGTCCTGTGAAAATGCCTGCACACCGATATTATTCTCCACAACACTGTTAAATACATTGTCTGATGTAAAGAGTATTGCATGATTACTATAAGTTCTTATGTTAGCTAATTCACTCATCATAGAATAATCTAAAATTCCCGTATTACCCTTTATTTCTTCTTTGTATTTATCATATCTGCTGCTTTCAAATTTAGTATCAAGAATACCTGTAACTGTATATTTCTTATTGCCATTAATATCTAATTCTAATACCTTGCCAATCATATCAGTAGTTTTCTTTATATCAGTTGAATTATCAGGTCCATAATTCATTGTGTACTTACCAATTATAAATGACTGTGCCATATAATCTGTAATAACAACCTCATCATCATTAACAGGAAGTGCGCCCTCTAAGGTGTAGCCCATTCTATCAATCATATCCTGTGATATTTTTGATATTCCATAGAAATCAAGTGAATAAAACGATAGTTCTCCATTAATATTTACCTTGTCAGTATCATATATATTCTGTATTGAAATGTATGAATCATTAGGTTTTACTATCTCATTAAAGCTATAATCTTTAAAATGATTTTTTATATTTTCCACGTCTTCATCTGATAACTTATCTCCAGCATAATAACTGTATACACTGTTACTTATCTTTCTTTCAAATCCAAATGAAGCATAATTAACATTACTGTCAATTATCGAATCTGTTCCTGCTTTTATCTTATCATATGACGACATTGTGTTAGATAAACCGAACAAAGTAAATGCTACCATTGATAAAAATATCGTCACTAACAATCTGATTGGTTTCTTCTTAAGACTTCCAAATGCCATCTTTAGTGAATTCTTAAGAGGTAGTTTAGAACGGATTAATTTGAACTTTGAAGCATCATATTCTTCAACCCACAAGTTCTTATCACTTGTTTCTTCAAAACCTTCTCTGTTCCCATCATCATCTATTCGTACTGCTTTCTTTATCTCTTTATTAGTTTTACCGTCAACCGAGATAAATGAATCTGCGTCCTTATTATTTTTAAGATATTCATTAATCATCTCTAAATCTTTATTAGTCAGCTCATATCCTGATTTAATATGAATAATCTTATCTTCTATTATACTTATTCCACTAGATACTTCGTTAGGTTTAGAAATGTATTTCTTAATATCACTTATAATTTCTCCATCGGCTAATTCAATGACCCTGTCGCCATACTGTTCGGCAAAATCTCTGTCATGTGAGACTACAATAACTAACTTGTCTTTAGATAACTTCTTAAGTGTATCAAATACCTGTTTACCTGTGTTAGAATCTAATGCTCCTGTAGGTTCATCAGCCATAATAATTTCAGGATTCTTAATTAATGCTCTTGCAATTGCAACTCTCTGCTTCTGTCCACCTGATAATTCATTTGGCTTTCTTGAGGCGAAGCCTGTTAAGTCTACTTCATCTAATATCTTATTAAGTTCTTCTTTAGTCGGCTTTCTTCCCTGCAATTCCATTGCAAGGGCAATATTAGCGCCTACAGTGAAATCATTTAAGATATTATATTCCTGAAAAATGAATCCAATAAATGTATTTCTGTATGAATCGAAATCAGACTGTGTAAACTGCTTAGATGACTTTCCTTTAATTATAATTTCACCATCATCGAATTTATCTAATCCACCTAACATATTTAAAAGTGTTGATTTACCACTTCCTGATTTACCTAGTATAAATACAAGTCCTTTTTCTTCAAACTTAAGGTTAATTCCCTTTAGAGCCTGAACTGCTGCGCCCTTTTTGGGTTTGTAAGTTTTTTTCAAATTTTTTACTTCAATCATTTTCTCTTTCCATCACATTCCTTGTGATTTTCCTTTCAATTATTTTCTTCGTAATTTTCCTTTGCATCACATTATTCGTGATTTTCATTTACATTACTCTCTAAGTGATTTTCATTTACATAATTTGTTTAAAATAAAATTATTCTCTCGGCAATGTTATTATTGCTGTAAATAAATCACCATTTATATCAATATCAAAATATCCTTTCTGAAGTTCTACTAAGCTCTTGGCAATCGATAATCCAAGTCCGTTGCCACTTGTAGACCTTGATAAATCTCCTCTGACAAATCTTTCCATAAGCTCATCTCCCGGAATATTTAATTTATATTTCGATATATTTTTAATGTATATTTTAACATATTTTTCTTCCTGTGACACATCAATATATAATCTTGTTCCCTCTAATGCATATTTGCAGATATTAGTGAACAGATTCTCAATTACTCTCCAGAGCAATCTTCCGTCAGCCATTGCTTCATAGCCTTTATCCGATTCATCGAACACAACCGTTATATTCAGCTGTTCGAATTTGTCCGTATATTCACCAACTGACTGACTAATAATCTCACAGATATTTATCTTATCTGATTTAACCTCGATATTTCCTGTTGAGGCTTTAGAGGCTTCCACGATATCTTCTGTAAGCTTCTTAAGTCTTAATGACTGTTTATATGCAACACCTATATATTCCCTGACCTTTTCATTCTGAATATCTTCTTTATTCATTAAATCAATATAATTAATTATAGATGTAAGAGGTGTCTTTATATCGTGTGAAACATTTGTTATTAATTCTGCTTTTAACTGTTCACTCTTTACTTTTTCTGCCACTGCTTTCTCAAGTCCTGCTGAAATATCAGTAATATATTCATTACTTTCTCCGAATAATCCAGGCATCGGCTTATTTAAGGCTGAATTTTCCGTATTACCATCGTGTACACTCTTTATTCTGTCTCTAAGTTCTAACAGAAGAGAAAATGCATACATAAGCAGGAAGAATTCCACGATTTTAAATATAAACCAGATGAACCAGATTATCATACTCTGTGCACTGATATTTATAATAAATAATACACACTCCCAGAAGAAGCATCCTCCTATGGTTATTATGGCTTTCCATTTCTTATCAAGATTTACAACTACATTTTTAACACATTTTATGATAAATTTAATTATTTTACTGGTTATACTGTTCTTAAATAATACCTTATTCTTTAATCTTGATAGAATACTAATGAATATATTAATTGTAAATATATACCATACACTTCCAATAGCGATAAAAAATATTCCATCCATCATTCTTCCTAATTCATATGTTCCCGACTCAGATATTATAAAGGCGGTCATATACTGGACTAAAAATGCTATAAATATAATAATCTCTAAAGGAATTGTGTCAATCCAGTTTAATTCTAATTCACCTTGTCCATTATAGCCTGCTACTACCATAATATACATACATAGAATAACTGCTAATATACCTGATATAATTGTAGCATATTTTATTACATTATAATTCTTGGTAATTATATCAAATACCTGATATTTTTTGTAAATTACATCTCCTTTTTCTAAATTTTTATTAAGGTAATTCTCTATTGTAATATATTTCCTATCTCCAACGGTTAAGGTTGTTGTACTTATTTTAACTATATCATCATCATTGACATTTGAAATAATAATTTTATCGTTATAGTACATTTTATATTTGTAATTAACATACTCATCACTCATTAAGTCATTTACAACCTGAAGATATGAAGTCTCTTTACTTACTTTTTCTATTGCATTGTCATACTCTTCATCTATAGAATGTGAACCATCGGTCATATTATGAGCATTCGAACTAACATCAGTATTTTCATTATCATATGCTGTGGTTTCATTTTCACTATTATAATTGTCATCATCAGTATTTCCCGCATCATCATAATAAGTAGCATCTACAGTTTCATTATAATATCTGTAAACGCCATCTTCATCATAATATCCCACCATATACTGGTCCATTTCATCGCGTATATATCTATACAATCTGAATGAACTGTTTTCTACAAGTGATTTTGCAAGTCTTGTTTTATTAAAATCAGGATTTTCCTTATTCTTAACACTGTCATTGCTATATGTATAATACATTCCACCAATTCCACCGATAGTTATTACCGCTGTTACTAATAGCAGAAGCATTGCTATAGCTTTAACAAATCTATTATATAGTATCTTCATATTAATCTCCATTCCGCATTGCCTTTTACATTATCATTCGACTTTGTATCCCTGTCCCCATATTACTTTTATATGTCTTGGTTCCGCAGGGTTTATCTCTATCTTTTCTCTTAAATGTCTTATATGAACGGCAACCGTACCGTCTGTACCATCAATGTCATATACCTGATTTTTCCAGACTGTATTATATATCTCCTTAGAAGAAAATACTTTGCCGGGATTACTCATAAGAAGTTTAAGTATCTCATATTCAATCGGTGTAAGTTTCACCGGCTGGCCGTCTATCTCTACTTTCTTCATATCATCATCTATTACAATTCCATTTACATTAATCTCTGATGTATTCTTTACTGCACTTCCGAGCATCATATATCTTCGTAAATTAGACTTGACTCTTGCAATAACCTCCACAGGATTAAACGGCTTAGTAACATAATCATCTGCGCCAACATTAAGTCCTAATATCTTATCTGTATCCTCACTCTTGGCACTGAGGAAGATTACCGGTGCATTCGAGATTTTTCTAATCTCATTGATTGCCTGTATTCCGTCCATAACAGGCATCATAATATCCAATAAAATAATATGTATATCTTCGGTCTTAACAATGTCTACCGCCTCTCTTCCGTTATAAGCTTTATAAATTTTTAAATCCTCCGAAGCAAGATATATCTCTAAAGCATTCACAATATCTATTTCATCATCACATATCAAAACATTGTACATTTTCTTATTAGCCTTTCTTTTTACTTTTTCTCTTTCCTTATGTACTGTATTATATAGGTTAATTTATTAATAAACAACTACATAAATCTTTAAGATTTTCTTAAGATAAATAGATAAATTCTCATCTAACCCTGAAGTTACCTCTGCCGCCTCCACACACAGGGCATATATTGGGTGCATTCTTATCTGTCTTATTATATCCACACACCATACATTCCCATTTTTCCTCGCCATCTCTCCTATAGAATCTATCGTTAATCATACTTTCTGATAGACCACTAAACTTCTCTGCCATACCCGTTTCTATATTCACGACATTTTCAAATATATCTGCTATTTCATCTAATCCTTCATTAACCGCATCATCAGAATAACCTTTATACATACAGTTTCTATCTTCCATATCCGCAAATATCTGAGCTACGGTATTTAGGTTCTCTCTTGTCTCGTTAACTCCTCCATTAATAATTCGATATCCGACCATTGCAAGTTCTTCTAATCTATCAGCATTTTCATTAAAAATATCTGCAATATATTTATAGCCATCTTTTTCTGCCTGTCTGCCATAGAGTCTTAATCTGACAGATAACTTCGCTTTTTCACATATTTCCTTCTCAATATTTTCTTCGGTCTTAGTTCCCCTTATATCTAACATATCTTTTACTACATGAAAATCCTTATATGATTTTCATATCCTCCACATTTTCTAAAACATTTATTAATGTATATGCATTGTATAATCAAAAAATGCGGTTACCATATATCAATCTTAATCATATTCTCTATGTATAATTTTAATACGACTTTAACTGATATACTATAACCGCATATAATGAATTCATTTCTGACTAAATCTTACTGTCTGATTAAATCATTATTTTTCAGATAATTTAATATATATAATTTGATTTTTATTACTACTATAATAAGTCTTAATTACAAATTAAATCTTATCTTCATATAACTCTTAACTATTTCAACACCTTTTTCAAAAGAAATTTCTTTCGTATTGAGACATAAATCATAGTTTCTCGCATCATTCCAGTCTTTACCGGTATAATGATTATAATAATCTGAACGATATTTATCTGTCTTAAGTATGAACTGTTCAATCTCTTTACGCGACATTGATGACATATCTTCAACTACATCTATGCAATGTTCCATTGGAGCATGAACGAAGATTCTTATTATATTAGGCTGGTCTTTTAGAATATAATCTGCACATCTTCCAATTACGACATAAGATTCTTTCTGTGCTAATTCTTTTAGTACCTTCGCCTGATAATTAAATAAATTATCATTTGAAACAAATTTATCACTGTCAGGTGGTATCAACTCACCTTTATATACATTCTTAGCTACCTTGTATAAAATGCTGCCCTTTAATTTTTCATCAGCTCTTGCAAATAATTCTTCATTTATTCCACTGTCATCTGATGCTAATCTTAAGATTTCTCTGTCATAGAAGTTAATACCTAACTCTTTGGCTAACATCTTACCCATGGTTCTTCCTCCACTACCATATCCCCTGGCAATTGTAATAACATATTTCTCCATAGAAAAACCCTCCATTCCTAAATGCCTTTTAACAACTTATTATTCACCTAAGTATGCTTTCTTAATCTTATCATCATTAATTAAGTCACTTGCCTTACCTGTAAGAGCAATCTTTCCTGTTTCAAGAACATATGCTCTGTCAGATATTGACAATGCTTTCTTAGCATTCTGCTCAACTAATAATACTGTTGTTCCACTAGCACTTATTTTCTTTATTATATCAAAAACTTCGTTAACAAACAATGGTGAAAGTCCCATTGATGGTTCATCCATAAGAATAATTCTTGGTTTTGACATTAAAGCTCTTCCCATAGCAAGCATCTGCTGTTCTCCACCACTAAGTGTTCCTGCTGTCTGTTTTTTTCTCTCTTCAAGACGAGGGAATCTTTCATATACCATCTCTAATGTCTTTGCAATTTCATTTTTATCTTTTCTGGTATATGCACCTAACATAAGATTATCATATACTGATAAATCTGCAAAAACCCTTCTTCCTTCCGGTACATGTGCCATTCCTAATTTAACAATTTCATGAGCAGGTGTGGTTGTAAGCTCTTTTCCCTCGAACATTACCGAACCTGACTTAGGTTTTAATAATCCAGTAATTGTATGAAGAATTGTAGTTTTACCAGCACCATTGGCACCTATAAGAGATACAACTTCACCTTCATTGACTTCAAATGACACACCTTTAATGGCATTAATCATTCCATATGATACATATAAGTCTTCTATCTTTAACATTGAAACACCACCTCTCTATTCACCTAAATATGCTGTAACAACTTCTGGTTTATTCAATACAACTTCTGGCTTACCATGTGCAAGTTCTGTGCCAAAATTGAGTACCATTATCTCTTCACATATACCTGAAACGAGTTTCATATCATGCTCAATAAGAAGAATTGTAACACCATATTCTTTTCTAACGAACTGGATAGTCTCCATTAATTCAGCTGTTTCATTAGGGTTCATACCTGCTGCTGGCTCATCTAATAATAAGAGCTTTGGTTCTGTAGCTAATGCTCTAGCTATCTCTAACTTCCTCTGTTTACCATATGGAAGATTACTTGCTAACGTATTTATATCTTCATCCAGTTCAAATACCCTGAGCAATTCCATAGCTTTTTCATTCATTTTTTTCTCTTCTTTAAAGAATCTTGGAAGTCTTAATATACCTTCAGCAACTGTATATTTCTGCTTATTGTTAAGTCCTAATTTAACATTATCAATTATGGACATATTATCAAACAATCTTATGTTCTGGAAAGTTCTTGCAATTCCTTTACGATTTATGTTCATAGGTGATAAACCATCTATTTTCTCACCATCTAATTTAATATATCCTGATGTTGGTTTATATACACCTGTAAGCATATTAAATACTGTGGTTTTACCTGCACCATTTGGTCCTATAAGTCCATATAACTGACCTCTTTTAATATTCAAATTTAAATCATCTACAGCTTTAAGTCCACCAAATGCTATACTTAAATTCTTAACCTCTAACAGTATATCATTGTTATTTTCCTTATTAGCTGTCTTAGTATTCGTATCTTTCATACTAATCTCCATTCCTGAGCAACCTGTTTATATCTATTATATTATTGAATTCAGCAAAATCCTTAGGCATCTTTTGATACCTTATTCTTCTTATATAACTTTGATACAATACGTTCTCTCATATATACACATTTCTCATTATTTGTTAATATCATCATTGCAATAAGAATTATCGCATATGCAATCATTCTATAGCTGTAGAAATCTCTAAGCAATTCAGGTAATGCATACAGAATTATTGTAGCAATTATTGAACCCCTTATGCTTCCTAATCCACCTAATACCACAAATACCAATATTAAAATTGATACGTTGAAATTGAATTTTGATGAATCAAGTGTCTGATAATGAGAAAACATTGTTCCTGCCATTCCTGCGAAGAATGCAGATACAAAGAATACTATTAACTTATATTTATTAATATTAATACCAATTGATTCAGCCGCAATACTATTATCTCTAACTGCTTTAAATGCTCTTCCTGCTCTTGAATCAATAAGATTATACACAACTGCAACAGTTATAAGTACAAGTACAACCGAAGTAATAAGTGTAGCTGTCTTTGGAACTTCACTCACTGGCATTGCACCTTTTAATATTTCAACCTTACTATCCAAATCATATTTCTGTGGGCTTATAGGCTGAGAAAATGAAAAATGCAATCCGTTCTTATCTTTAATAAGATAACAGTTCTGGATTAATTTATATGTAATCTCACCAAATGCCAATGTAACGATTGCAAGGTAGTCACCTCTTAATCTTAAAACCGAAAAACCAATTATTAAACCAAATAATCCTGCACATATTCCGCCAATCAGAAGTGCAAGTACATATCTTTCAAAATCTGATTTTATAACTTCTTTAGTTAATATAGAAAATATTGCACCTGAATAAGCTCCTACGCACATAAATCCTGCATGGCCTAAGCTAAGTTCACCAAGAATTCCAACTGTCAGATTAAGTGATATTGCAAGTATTATATAATAACACATTGGAATTAAAAGTCCTTCAAACAGGCTTCCCATTATTCCATTCATTACCATTACATTACAGATAACGAAAAATACTATAACCATTGTAAGTGTGATTAAGCACTGTTTTGTAGATGTCTTTACTTTGTTAGATTTATTCATACTTAATCACCTACACTTTCTCGTTTATCTTCTTACCAAGAAGTCCTGTTGGCTTCAGAATAAGAACTATAATTAATGAAGCAAAAACTATTGCATCTGCAACCTGTGTTGATATGTATGCCTTACTTAAATTCTCTATGATTCCAAGTAAGATACCACCTATCATTGCACCTGGTATACTTCCTATACCACCAAATACGGCTGCGATAAACGCTTTTATACCAGGCATCGAACCAGTATATGGGCTTACCTGTGTAAATGTTGAACAAAGTAAGATACCTGCTACTGCTGCAAGTCCTGAACCAATTGCAAAAACAATTGATATTGTCTTGTTAACATTTATACCCATAAGTTGTGCAGCACCTTTATCTTCTGATACTGCCTGCATAGCCATACCGGTTTTGGTCTTGTTAATAAATAATGTAAGTGCAACCATTATAACAACTGTTACTATAATTGTTACGACTGCTTCACCTGATATTTTCAACTGTGAATTAATTTCTATAGTCTTAAGTGAGACAACTGACTTAAATGTTCTTGCATTTGAACCTAATATATTTAATACAAGATTTTGTAATAAATAACTTACACCGATTGCTGTAATTAATACTGATAATGATGAAGCATTTCTTAAAGGTTTGTATGCCACTCTTTCAATTACCACACCTAATACTGTACAAACTACTATTCCGATAATAATTGATAACCATACCGGACAATTCAAAGAAGATATTGATAAAAATACTGCATATCCGCCAACCATAATAACATCACCATGTGCGAAATTAAGCATTTTTGCTATACCATATACCATTGTATATCCAAGAGCTATCAGAGCATAAATACTGCCTAGCCCGATACCACTAATCAAATAGGATATAAAACTATTCATTTTAAATCATTCCCTTCTGCATCAACGTATAAATAGATTAAAAGCTGTTGCCATAAGTAAGTCCTTTCTTACAACAACAGCTTATATTTAATTCATACTTATTAAAATTAATCTAATGCTTTGTATGAACCATCTTCAATAACCATACCTTTAGGCTCTTTTGTTGGTTCACCATCTGCTGACCATGTAATATTACCTGTAACACCTTCAACTTCAATCTTAGTCATTGCTGATGTAAGCTTATCACAGAGATCTGAAATACTGATTGTTCCATCATCAACACCTGCTTCCTCAAGTGCTGCTTTTACTGCATATACTGCATCATATGCATCTGCTGCAAACTGAACAGGAGTCTCATTATTATATTTTTCTTTATATGCACTAACAAATGACTGTGTCTTATCATCTTTATCATCAGGTGCAAATGGTGTTAATAACATAACTCCGTTTGCTAATGCAACATCTGTATCTAACTGATTAATAAGTCCGTCAAGACCATCACAACCAAAGTATTTAACTTTTAATCCTGCTTTATCAGCCTGTGATAAAATCTTAGCTGCCTGCTGATAATAGATTGGTAAGAATACCAAATCAGCTCCACTTTCCTGAATCTTCTGAATCTGTACAGAGAAATCTGTGTTTGTGTCCTTAGTAAATGCCTGTTCTGTAACTACTTCTAAGTTCTGGCCCTTTGCTTCTGAAATAAATTTCTCATAGATACCTGTTGAATAAACATCTGAACTGTCATAGATAATTGCTATCTTCTGACCAATTTTATTCTTTGATATGTACTGTGCTGAAGCAACACCCTGGTTAGGATTGTTGAAACATACTCTGAATACATTATCATATTTAACACAATCAACAGCAGAACCTGATGGTGTTAACTGGAACATTTTATCTTCATGTGTTTTTTCAGAAACAGCTATTGAACAGCCACTTGTAGTTGCACCGATTATAACCTTTGCTCCTGAATCTTTAACTTTATTATAAGCATTGACAGTTTTCTCACTATCACACTCATCATCCTGGAATGTAAATTTTAATTTCATGCCATTTACACCACCATTAGCATTAATCTCATCAACAGCTAATTGTGCACCGTTCTTTACTGCCTGACCATATATAGCTGCTTCACCAGTTATAGGTCCGATACCACCAAGAACTAATGTGTCTTTACTTCCTTTGTTCTCTGCACTTGAACCACAACCTGTAAACATTGACATTGCTAAAACTGTGGCCATGGAAAGAGCTAAAATTTTTTTCTTCATATTTTTTTCCTCCATTCCAAATATATAATATATTTTAAACATAGACCTTAGTTTACTATCACTTTTTTTATTTGTCAATATTTTTACCTTTTTTACAATACATTAAATTATATTATTTTGTTTTTTTTGACTCAATTAGTTTAGGATCAGTTGTTTTATTCGGCAGTTTCATTCCATCTTCAATATACTTATTAGAATCTGTATAGTTCTCATACAGACTGTTTATATAATCTTCAAATTCTTCAACATAGATAGTCACGCCCTCTTCAATAATGTCATTTCTCGTAATACTATTACCAGAAATTACCGATGCCTTTTTAGCCAGTTTATCTAATCTATCTATCATGTCTTCCGTAAGATTTACAGAAATTGTATTTTTATTATCACCTTTGCCTAATAATTTTCTAAATGATGCAAATCTTTTATTATCATATTTACTAAACATATGCATACCTCCATTTACATTTTCTTACATGCCATTACTGCTGCAACCGCACCATCTGCTGCCGCAGTTATAAGTTGGCGGACTTCTTTCGTTCTGCAGTCACCAGCAGCATATATTCCTTCTACATTTGTTCTGCAGTCTTCCCCTGCAACAATGTAGCCGTTTTCATCTGTTTTAACAACATTTTCGTATACATCTCTCTGTGGTTCCTGTCCGACTGCTACAAATAGTCCCTGAACTTCAATATCTGACACTTTGCCATTAACTGTATCTGCTATCTTTACACTTTCTAACACATCACCTCCTGATAATGATATAACATTATGTTTTAATAATATCTTTATATTGTCTTTTGCTTCCACCTCTTTTATAAGACTTGCTTCTGCCCTGAATGTATCTCTTCTGTGAACAAGATACACTGTTTTACAGATTTCTGACAGATATTTAGCATCTTCCAATGCCGTATTTCCACCTCCTGCAACTATAATGTCCATGCCTTTATAGAACATTCCATCACACGTTGCACAATACGATACACCAGCTCCTGTAAATCTGTCCTCATTCTCAACATGCAATTTTCTTCTTCCTACTCCTGAAGCTATTATGACTGCTTTCGAGATAAATTCACTGCCTTTAGTAATAACTTTTTTATAACTACCATCTACTTCTATATTGACTGCTTCATCCATCAATATCTCTGTATCTAACGACTTAGCCTGCTCAAATAATCTAGTTGCAAATTCAAATCCGGAAGTATGCTTTATTCCCGGATAATTTTCGACCTCCGGCGATACAATTATCTGTCCACCATAAGATTTTCCCTCTAATACAAGTACATTTTTTCCGGCTCTTCTTCCATATATAGCAGATGACAACCCTGCCGTACCTGCACCGATAATTATTATGTCATATACTTTTTTATCCATATACACCTCATTTTTCATACTTACATTACTGCATAACATTCATTTAACTGCATTTTATATTAATAAAGATTATTTTAACAATTCTAAGATTTCCTCTTTAGAACTGAAGCCTACTGATTTTCTTGCAATCTCACCTCTGTCAAATACTACAAGTGTAGGTATACTCATAATTTTGTATTTAAGAGCAAGGCTTCTTTCCTCGTCTACATCGATTTTGCATACTTTGACATCTGTTAATTCCTCAGCCAATTCTTCGATTATAGGTGTAAGCATCTGGCATGGTCCACACCATGTAGCCCAAAAATCTACTAACACTTTTCCATCTGCCTTTAATACTTCGCTTTCAAAGTTCTCGCTTGTTACATGTAATATTGCCATAATATTCCTCCATTTCCAGGACTCCTGATGTAACTTCACATTTCAGTGCCTTTTTTATTCTGCTGTATTTTAGTATGTCCAATTTTATATTAATCTTCCAAAAATTTTTTTAATTTCTCGTATCTATTCTTCGCATCATTGTATCCCTGATGATATAACTCGGTCAGTTTTTTCCTATTCTTCTCAATTCTGCCGATTTTGACAGGTTTAGATGGACGTATTACAAATACATTTCCTTTTTCCTCCTGTTTCTCTATATAATCAAGTGTCATATTGTAATATTTATGACGTTTTCTGATTGCATCTACCAGTTTAGGATATTTAGAATATTTAATCTTTATGACAGGCATAAGTTCGTTAGTTTTCTTTCTATAACTAATATCTCTTGTAAGAATAATTACATTCTTAGTATTACCATCTTTAACTGATTTTCTAACAGGAATAGAATCAGAAATTCCACCATCTAAATATAATTTACCACCGATATTAACCATCTGCGCCATCAATGGCAATGAGCATGATGCCCTTATGAAATCTATCTGACCTTTCATATCCTTAATTTCTAAATATTCAGGCTGTCCAGTTTCACAATTCGTTACTACTGCATAGAATTTTCCATCGAATTTCTCATATGCTTCATAATCATATGGATTAAGCTTTTCAGGAATCATATGATAACACATTTCCGTACCAAAGAAATTACCTGTCGTAATAAGATTGTATGCACTTGCATAATTCTTATCGTCAAGATAATCAACATCTACACTAAATGCCCTGCCACGTTGCTTAGACAGGTAACTGCAGGCATTAACCGAACCTGCTGAGACACCATAACAACTCTTAAATTCAATTTCTTTATCCAGAAAGAAATCTAACACGCCAGCTGTATATACACCTCGCATTCCTCCGCCTTCTAATATTAAACCAATATTATCTTTCATAATCTCTATACAACTCCTTTCTCATATCACAGTAAACATATCTTTTAATTTAATCCATTCGTCCATAAAGATACAATTCTTAATCTTCTGCTCTTTAATTAACTTAGTTCCTTCTTCGTAATCAATCCACATTACTGATTCCACTTCTTCTTTCTGAAGTGTCAGCTTATCTGTGTCAATATCTTCCATATATACATACATTTTACTGAATTCGTGATTACGAAATGGTTTACCATAGAATTCAGTATCTTCTATACCTTTATGAATTCCTATAAAATGCAATTCTTCCTTAGTGGCAGTTATTCCTAACTCTTCTTCTAATTCACGTATTGCAGAATCGATTGAACTGTCACCTGCATGGATATGACCTGCACTTGATATATCATAATATCCCGGAAATGAATCCTTATTCGCGCTTCTCTTCTGGAGTAATACGTCAAAGCCATCTTTCTTCTTACGGATTGCCCATATATGGACTGTCTTGTGCATATAGCCTAATTCATGGACTATGCTTCTTTCCCTGACAAGACCTGTCTTATTACCTGAATCGTCAAGTATATCAAATAATTCTAATTCATTTCCATCCAGATTTGCACTTACAAGAGTCTTTCCATCATATCTTAGTTTCAATGAGAATAATGGATAATCGTCTCTTATAAGTTTTAAAAATATCTCATCACCTGTCCAGAAATTAAGTTTAAACAAATCTTTCTTATCTATCCATTCTAATTCGCCCTCATCACATTCTTTTAACTCGCCATTAAATTCATTAGCAGTATATAGAAACATATACTCGCCCTCTGCCTCATTACTTAAGAACGTAATGATTCCTCTTAATTTATAATTAGTAAGTGTAAGATTTGTCTCTTCCTTAACTTCCCTTAGCAGACACTCGTCAGGTGTTTCCTCATCTTCGAAATGTCCTCCAACACCTATCCACATATTATGGCTCAAATCATTTTCTTTCTTGTTCCGGTGCAGCATAAGATATTTATTATTTTTTTCTATATAACATAAAGTTGTTAACTTCATAGCCTGTCTCCATTTCGCTTATCCATCGTCTCTGTGAAATAGAATAAATCTTTTTATAAAATACTTATTACTATTCTATCTCTTTATAAAAGTGCTGATAGTCCTTAGTCGTATCCCATTCGCCACCCCATTTAAAGCCTCTGCTTATAAATGCATTGTAGCAGATATCACCACTTACTATTTTATGTGCAAAATCTTTATTTCTGTCAGCATATGTACCGCCATTTACCGGCAATATATTCCTGCCACCAAAACCATTTCTTACATAAGGATTGTAAAGCGGATTAATATCTATGGCAATTCCGTAACCATGGTCCGAAATCGTATCTGTGCCATCTATGGTTCTGTAATTAAATGCTGATGTATTGTTATCTGCCATCGAAGCTTCATCATCTGCATTATAATCATCTATAAGATGCATCTTCTCTATCTGATATCTGTTATCATATAGTTCCTTGAATATCTCTAAAATGTCATCAGCCACACGCACATTCATTATCAGCTCGCCACTCTGTTCATTTCCATTGAAATCAATATATTTAACTCTTATGTATCTTAAATCACTATAATCAAGTTTATCATTTTCTTTATATGATTTACCTGTTATTCTCTGTTTTATTTCATCAGATATTGGCTCATAATAAAAGCCATCGGCTAATGTAATTCTCATCTTCGATATCTCTCCTGAATTGCCTTGATTGTCATTATTATTCTGGTTATCATTACTGTCTTTATTACCATTACTGCCTTTATTACTGTTACTATTTTTATCATTAATAATGTTGTCTACTGCTTTAGTATTATTTTTCTCATCTTTTAATTTCTTTAGCATTGAAACATTACAGACTAATAATATCACACAACTGACAATCAGTAATATTCTTACACTTTTCTTCAAAACTTTACTACTCTTTCTGACATTTAATAAAGTAAGCCTACAAACCCATATACGCAGGTTTGCAGACTTATTATATTATAATTTACTGTTCTACTTCAATCTTTCTTATCTCTTTTGTTCTGATTTCCTTAGAAATTGCATCTATGAAATCACTCAAATCTTTCTGTCCCTCATCTCCAAGATAACGGCTTCTTACAGATACCTTATTCTCTTCCTCTTCTTTCTGTCCAACTACAAGCATATATGGAACTCTGTTAAGTCTTGATTCTCTAATCTTGAAACCAATCTTTTCTGAACGGTTATCAACTGAGCATCTTATTCCATTATCTTTTAATTCTTTCTCAATCTTAGCTGCATAATCAGCATATTTTTCAGAAATAGGTAATACTCTTACCTGTTCAGGACAAAGCCATGTTGGGAATAAACCTGCGTATTTCTCGATTAACCATGCAAGCGTTCTTTCATAACAGCCGATTGATGTTCTATGAATAATATATGGTCTTATTTTTTCACCATTCTGGTCAACATAGTACATATCAAACTGTTCAGCAAGTAAAGCATCCCACTGGATTGTTATCATTGTATCTTCTTTACCATATACATTTTTAGCATTTATATCCACTTTAGGGCCATAGAAAGCTGCCTCTCCAACGTCCTCTGTAAATTCAACACCGATTTCATTTAAGATATTTCTTATATGTCCCTCTGTTTCTTCCCATACTTCAGGCTCACCGATATATTTCTTTCTGTCATTAGGATCCCATTTTGATAAATGATATGTTACATCTTCTTCAACACCTAATGTCTCAAGACAATATTTGGCAAGTTCAAGACAACCTTTAAATTCTTCAACCATCTGGTCAGGTCTTACAATTAAATGTCCTTCTGAAATAGTAAACTGACGTACTCTTGTAAGTCCATGCATCTCACCAGAATCTTCATTTCTGAATAATGTTGATGTCTCACCATATCTCAATGGTAAATCTCTGTAACTCTTCTGACTTGCTTTATATACATAATACTGGAAAGGACAAGTCATTGGACGAAGTGCAAATACTTCCTTATCCTTTTCTTCATCACCTAATACAAACATTCCATCTTTATAATGATCCCAGTGTCCTGAAATCTTATATAAATCAGATTTTGCCATAAGAGGTGTCTTTGTTCTTACATAACCACGTTTTTCTTCCTCATCCTCAATCCATCTCTGCATCGTACGGATCATTATCTCGCCTTTTGGCATAATAAGTGGAAGTCCCTGACCAATAACATCTACAGTTGTAAATAATTCCATCTCTCTGCCAAGCTTATTATGGTCTCTCTTCTTAATATCTTCAAGATGTGCAAGATATTCTTCAAGGTCTGCCTTTTTAGTAAATGCTGTACCATAAATTCTTGTAAGCATCTTGTTGTCTGAATTACCTCTCCAGTAAGCACCTGATGATGATATTAACTTAAATGCTTTAATAACACCTGTCTTCATAAGATGAGGTCCTGCACACAAGTCAACGAAATCACCCTGTTTATAGAATGAGATAACTGCATCTTCCGGTAAATCATTAATAAGTTCTACCTTGTATGGTTCGTTTCTTTCTTCCATTAACTTAATAGCTTCTTCTCTTGGAAGTTCGAATCTCTCTAATGCAGCATTTTCCTTAATTACCTTCTTCATCTCTGCTTCGATTTTATCAAGGTCTTCTCTTGAGAATGGTTCATGTTCGAAATCATAATAGAAACCTGTATCAATTGATGGACCAATTGCAAGTTTTGCTTCCGGGAACACTCTTTTTACTGCTTCAGCAAGTACATGTGATGTTGTATGTCTGTATGCTGCCTTACCTTTTTCATCATTAAATGTAAGAATGTTCAATTCACAATCATTATCAACAACTGTTCTTAAATCTACAACTTCGCCATTTACTTCACCTGCACAAGCTGCTCTTGCAAGTCCCTCACTAATGTCACTTGCTATATCAATTACTGACATAGCTTTTTCATACTCTTTTACAGAGCCATCTTTTAATGTTATCTTCATGATAATCCTCCATTCTGATATTTATGATTCTTTTAGTATTTTTGAGATTAGTAAGATTAAAGTGTATGTGTACTTAGCACTACATATTTATTTTAATCTTAGGGTGTTTTAAAATAATCTGTAATACAAAAACGTCCCTTATGATTCAAAATCATAAGGGACGATACTATCGCGGTTCCACCCTGATTATATATAAATTAAGCATATGACTAAATTATATTATATACTAATATGCTTCAATAATTAAACTTAAGCATTATATAACAAATTTAATCAATATCTTTATATATCTCTCATTATGATTATAACGTAATCAACGGACTGGATTGGAGTCACTCAGAGGTAGTCTTCAATATCACTCCGGTAAGACGCTCACAGCATTTCTCGTCTCTCTCTGAACCATCTGTAATACCTACTCGTCTCTTCAATGTGTTTACTTTATTAAGTTAGTTTTAGTATAACACCTTAATTTATTTTGTCAACAATTTTTAGCGTACAATAAATTCTTTAAATAATGCAAGTCCCTCTCTTACCATATAATTAAGTAAAAGCCTGTTATCTGAATCACCTGCAATTCCATCTACATTCTTAAAGCCAACATATTTACCAAGTAATACTGCCCTATAAACGTGGAAATTATTCGTAACTATAGCAATTTTAGCATCTTTATCACCAATTATTTCTAATGTAAATTTAAGGTTCTCATATGTAGAAGTAGATTTATCTTCCATAATAATCCTGTCTTCGGCAATTCCCTTTTCCATAAGATACCGTTTTTCAGCAAAAGCTTCTGATATATCCTCGCCTGTTCCCTGACCACCTGTACATATAACCTTAGTATCCTCATTTTCTATGAGATAGTCATAGGCTGCATCTAATCTTTTCGCTAATGATTTAGTTATTCTTTCGCCTCTTACCTGGGCACCAAGAACTACAATATAATCTGCATCATCAGCAGCTTTGCTATTCATCTTACTGATAATCATACATTCCATCGTGGTAAAAATGGCTATTCCCACAATAATTATTATACATATTGCTATCCTGAGCCACTTTGGAATCATAAGAAGAATTGATTTCTTCTTATGAAGAACACATATTATTGTAAGAATTACAAAGCCGATAGCCGCAAGCAGCCAAAATGTCAAAAAAGCCGATGACACACCTGCATAAGATGCGGCAAAAATATAATAACCAAGGCACAAAAACGCCATAATCGTAAATAACGCTATAAAAAAATTCATATTATCTCCAATCTGTAGCAAATTTCAGAAAAGTGTTAAAAAGGATAATAGCTATTAAGCGAATTGTTTCGTACAATGCATTGCCTTTTAACACTTTAATTATATATTATATATTCAGAAATCTCTTCTCAAATTCTTCAATCTTCATAGGTTTTCCATAATAATATCCCTGAACCATACTGATATTCATACTCTTCAAAGTATCTAACTGGCTCTTTTCCTCTACGCCTTCGACACAGACCTGAACTTCTAATTTCTGCGACAATTCTGCAATCAGCTTGACAAATGCCTGTGCATAATCATCATGACTTATATCTTTTATAAATGTTCTGTCAACTTTGATAATATCTAGGTCCATTTGCTTAATATAATTAAGTGAAGAATAACCTGTTCCAAAATCATCAAGTGCAATCTTTACACCTAATTTCTTAATCTCACTGATTATTCTCTCCATACGTTCCATATCATTAATTGCCAGACTCTCAGTTACTTCGAGAACCAGATTTTCAGGATTAATCTGTGTTTCTTCAATTACCTCACTAATAACTTCAACTATGTTATTGGCAAGTAACTGTACTACCGACAGATTGACATTTATCCTTAGGTTAATTCCCATGTCACTCCACTTCTTACTAAGCATACATGAATTTTTCAATACATACTCACCAATCGGGGTAATTAGTCCCATATGTTCTGCAAGCGGAATAAATTCACCTGGCATCATAAAACCTAATTTATTGCTATTCCACCGTACAAGTGCCTCACCACCAACACACTTTTCCGTTGCCGTATCCATAATAGGCTGAATATAGACCTCGAATTCTTTGCAGCCTGCAGCTACTGATGAGCGCATATTTTTCTCAATATCTAACTTAATATAAGAATTCTCGTCTTCACCATCGCTATAATATCTGTATCTGTTCTTACCATTTTTCTTAGCATCATACATGGCAATATCCGCTTTTTTAATCAAGTCATTTACATTCTTGCCACAACTTGGAAATTCGACAATTCCCATACTCATAGTGCAATAATATTCAGCATTTTCCAGGTACCATGGACTTGCAAATATCTTTTGTATCTCACTTATGATTCTATCACGTTTGTCATAAAATTCTGGTTCTATAATAATGATAAATTCATCACCGCCCACACGATAACACCTGTTGGATATTTCCTTTATCTGTCTGAACGACATTGATATCATTTTTAGAAGTTCATCACCATATTGATGTCCTAAGCCATCATTAATATGCTTAAAATCATCTAAATCAATGAATAGAATTATTCCTTGTTTATGCGACTTTTCCGTTTCTCTTATAAGCAAGATCAGGTCTTCTTCACATCTCATTCTGTTATATAGACCTGTTAAGAAATCATTATTTGCCTGAAACTCAATCCTTTGCTGATAGTTTTTCTTATCTGTGACATCAGTTATATTACAAAGTGAAACTTCACTTCCATCTACCCATATAATGTCATTATATTTTATGTCATACCAGCGCTGGCGCTTCTCATCATATTTTTCTATATAATATGTATTATTCTTAAGAGCAATACATTCTTTACAACAATCACCCTTACAGCCATAATAATAATCGTAACAATGTTCGCCAACCAGGTCTCTGCCTGCCATCTTCATCATTGTATCATTACAGAAAAGTATCCGGTTATCAGGCTTATTTATTACAAATATTCCACTTCCAAGATTATTAAGTATTTCTTTTAATGCTGCATATGAACTTATTAATGAATTTTTCGCAATACGTTTATATAAGAAACTCTGTATCATCTTGCATACATCAAACAGAAATCTTACAGTATTAGAATCCCAGAATCTATCATATCTGCTCTCAGCAAAGACTGCATATATAGCAGGCTCTTTTCCAACTATTATAGGAACTGATATAAGACTTCTAAGTCCATTATTCTGTAAAATCTGTTTAAGTTCTTCATCTTCCGTATCAGGCTCAATAATCAATATACTTTCACCATTATAATAAGGAATTATATCAGGCAGAATGCGTTTTTCCACATCCTCATAATCTCCGAAATCATCACTATGCCATTTGCCTATTACTTCAATCAAACTATTTTCACTAACTTTAGAAACAGTTATCATACTTATATCTAAATAATCCGCAATCGCATCAATTATCGCCTGTATTATTCCCTCGATATCTAAATCTTTATCAAGAATTCCAAGAATTTTCGTAACAGTTTCTTTATGTTTTAACTCTTCTGTTATTCTGGAATCCTTTTCAGTAATTTCATTTAATTTCATAATGGTTCTGTTATTATCATAAGCTGCCGTAATAAATAACTTCGTAAATATCTGCAACAGTCTTATCGTTCTATTAGCACCATTAAATGTAACTTTATCATAAAGACCCTTAGTAGGAAGTATATTCTTCTCATCATTATATAAATCTTCTCGATATACAATAACCAATGCCCAGGTACCCTCATTATTTCCGTATAGGTTATTACCAATTCCTACAACTTTAACATTCTCATATATAGTATCTTTCCAGACAGGCTCTGTACTGTCTCCAGCTTCACTTACTGCTTTATCAATTATTTCTGATAATTCTTCTTTACCAATAAATGCATAGAGATTTCTTATCTCTTCATTTCGGCCAGACAACATAGTAACCTTTTGTCCTGATTTATCATAATATGCTAAAAACACCCTCTGGGCTTCACAGAAAATATCCTGATAATTCTGTAATTCCTTTGTATCCATTATTTTTCCCATTAATTCACCTTTACCCATAAAAGCCGCTCCAATCATTATATTTTATTATAGGCATTATATCCCCAGAAATATAGATGCAACCCTGAAATATACAATTAATGAAATTGCATCTACTATAGTTGTTATAAACGGGCTTGCCATTACTGCCGGATCAAATCCAATCTTCTTTGCGAGAATAGGTAATGTGCAACCTATAATCTTAGCCATTAATACGGTTACCGCAAGTGTAATACATACAACAAGTGCTACCTGAACCGTAACTCTGTCAAATAATAATAATTTCACAAAATTACATATACTAAGTGTAAGCCCACACAATATAGCAACCCGTGATTCTTTCCATATTACCCTGAAAATGTCTGAGAATTCAATCTCTTCAAGTGATAATGCACGAATTATAGTAACAGATGCCTGACCACCTGAATTACCACCGGTATCCATAAGCATTGGAATATATGCTGTCAGCACTGTATATGCTGCAAGCGCATCTTCAAATGATGTAATAATCATTCCCGTAAATGTAGCAGAAACCATTAATAAAAGTAACCACGGTATTCTTGCCTTCCAGGTTTCAAATACTGTTGTCTTAAAATATGTCTTATCCGATGGAATAATAGCTGCCATCTTCTTAATGTCCTCTGTTGCCTCGTCCTGCATTACATCAATAGCATCATCGAATGTTATGATACCAACAAGTCTGTTCTCATCATCAACTACAGGAATTGCAAGTAAATCGTATTTATTGAATTTATTTGCTACTGTTTCCTGATCCTCTAATGTATGTGCCGAAATGAAATTCGTATCCATTATATCTTTAATAACATCATTTTCATCTGCTAATAAAAGTGTCTTTATGGAAATGTTTCCTAATAATACTCTATTTTCATCCGTAACATAACATGTATATATTGTCTCTTTATCTACCCCTGTACGTCTTATTCTCTTAATCGCCTCTTCAACTGTCATATTAAGTCTTAAGCTGACATACTCGATAGTCATAATACTTCCTGCACTGTCATCTGGATACTTAAGAACTTCATTAATCATCTTTCTTGTATCCGGATCAGTATTGGCAAGAATTCTCTTTACTACATTCGCAGGCATCTCTTCAACAATGTCAACTGCATCATCTAGATATAATTCATTAAATACATCTTTTAACTCATTATCACTAAAGCCCTGTATAAGCATCTTTTGTGCATCGGCTTCCATTTCTACAAAGGTTTCTGCCGCTAATACTTTAGGCAGAAGTCTGAATAATAAGGGTATCTTATTCTCCGGAACTTCCTCAAATAATGCTGATATATCCGCACCATTCATCTGTGCGAATACTTCTTTTATTTCAGAATACTTCTTCTCAGCAAGCAATTCTTCTATCTTCTTCTCTAGTCTCATCTCTTCCATGTGTCTTATACCTTACCTTTCACCAATTTAAAGATAAACACAGTCACAAAAAGGCAGAGTAGGCATATAATATTATCCTGCTCTCTCAACTTGAATCTGTTCTCACATTTTCACATTATTAATGTGCTACATGGAAGTAATTCCCGGATTTCTGCCGTCGGTACACATTTAATATCCAAGCTCTGCTCTTTGGATATTGAATCTATACCGACGGATAATTCCCTCGGGGCTTACTTCCGCTGCCGGTTCCTCCGTCCATTTTCGTATCTCCTTTTATAAATATTTTGTGCTATTTTGCATAAAAACACACTTGTATCTTAACTTTATTTATAAATTTTGTCAACCAAAAAGGATATTCATTTTGGATAAATTTCCCCTTAATTAATTGTAAAACAGCCACCACTAAATACTATTACTGTGTATTTGCAATTATCTATATCATTATATTGCTTTACCACTATTAAATCTGCTGTTCATAAAATACTTCTGCTAAGAACAAAGCATTTGCAGGTGCTAAAAAACCTGCCCTACTTCTGTCTTTCACTTCGAATAATTCCCTGATACTTTCAGCATCTCTCTTGCCAAGACCCACTTCAATTATTGTCCCACTCATAATTCTGACCATATTATATAAAAAACCATTTCCATAAAAATGCATATTTATTGTGCCATTTTTCTCTTCAAGAACTATCTTATACACATTTCTGACTGTAGATTTCTTCATCTTCTTATTAGCACAGAAGCTTGCAAAATCGTGTTCTCCCTCTAATATTCTGCATGCCTTTTTCATCATATCAACATTAAGCTTTTCGTCTATCCGATACATATATTTTCTTTCAAATATATTAGCAACTTCACCATTATCTATTCTGTATACATAATGTTTTCCCGTAGCATTAAGTCTTGCGTGAAATCTTTCTTTAACCTGCTCGCCTGTAAGAACTCTTATATCCTTTGGCAGATATTGATTCATCTTTTTAACAAGTTCGTTTATCTCTATCAGATTATGTGTATGAAAATTGATAACCTGTCCAAATGCATTAACACTGGCATCTGTTCTGCCCGATGCGTTTACTTCGATATCCTCTTCTAATATTCTGCTTAACAGTTCTTCGAATTTCTCCTGAATAGTATTATGAGTATTTCCCTGTTTCTGCCAGCCATTGTATTTAGCTCCATCATAAGATACAGTCATTTTAATATTTCTATGATATGTTTTTATGTCTTTTCTAATATTGTTTTTCATTGTTATATCTATTCCTATCTCCATTATTATTTATGAGGATTTTTCTTTCTTCTTTTACCTGTCACTTCATCAACTTCTAACTTCATAAGTGTAGTCATAGGTATAACTTCTTTACCAAAAGGAAAATCTTCTTTATGATACTGTCTCATTATCTTAACTAAAGCATCGTACTTTTCTTCCTCTTTCATTATCTTAATCCTGCCATAGCCTATTACACTTTCATACTCCATTGTGCAGCTATGATTGTCATCATCTGTTATCAATTGATGCTCACAATCCATTTCGAAACTTACATAATTATTCTTCTCAAGTAACTCGTATTTCTTACCTTCATTTGCTCCATGAAAATATAATGTAATCTTTCCATCTATGACATCCATACCGAAATTAAGTGGTAAAATGTATGGATACTTCTCATCATTAATTGCTACTCTGCAAACATCACATTTTCTCATTACTTCAACAATTTTATCAAATTCTTTTATTTCTCTGTCACTTCTTCTCATTGATTATGCCTCCGTTAATTCTTATTTTTATATACATTCATTATTCAACTGTACTTAATAACTCTTATTATACATTAAATATAATAATTGTGTTAACAAATTTAAAAATGCAGATGATAACATCTGCATTACATTTACTTCATTATTTAGTCTTTTTCTTCTTTTCAGGTACTTCTGTAATTCCTACTATCATATCTGCATTAATTAATTTCTTTATCTTTCCATTTGTTTCTACCTTCAGCCAATTATCCTGTATCTCCTGTATAACTCCGGTAAAACCAAATGACGAATCAATCATACTGAATGAGCAATTCTTCCCAATGAAGTCCTTTATAAGTTCTGTAGGCATTTTTCTTCTCTCACCTCTCTTTTTCTTTTTAATAAGCTGTTTAACATATACTTTTCGTTTCTTTTGACTATTATAAATAATAAATAATATAATTACTAAAATTATAAAATAAGAGTTTATTATAAACACCTCTCTCAATGTATGTTTTCATTAATAACTATGTATTTAGATTGTAGCATGAATTTATAATTGGAGCAATACTTTAAAGCCATAATAAGTCTTGCTTATCTGCTCAATCCCATTTATGGCTTGTTAATAATTTTACACATATTAATTGTTATATAACTAATTTCGTGTTAATATATTCACAGCATTTACTACAAAATAGATAGAAATTATATAAAACATGTTTCGGCATGCATAGCTGAAAATCAAATTTATGAGGAATAAAAATGAACTCACATAATCTAAAAAAACATAAGCGTTTATTTATAATTGCCTGTATAGCATTTATATTTGGAATAGGCGGTATTATGGAGATATCAAATTGTTTTATCAAAACAGATGCAATTGACGCAGTAGTTGTAAAAGCTTATCAGGGCAGACGAACAGGGCGCAGGGGACGCAGCAAATCCAGAACACGTTTAATGTATGTTGAATGGACAGATCTTAATGGAAATTCCCATACCAACCGAATTGTTTTTGATCGTGAACATTCACAAGTTGGAGATATTTGTCAAATTCTTGTTGATTCAAAAACACATTCAGAGATTATTTCACATAAACCAGAAAGCATTGTTGTAGCTATATACGGATTATTTTTCTGTATTTTAGGTTTATGGCTGATGATTATGTGTTTTAAATACGATACAATCATGATTTTCAAAAAGACTCCCAGAAATTCAATTAAGCATTAACATTATATTGCATCCTTTAAATGTAGAGTTATAGCATTATAGGACAAACATAGAATAGAGGAATATAGACAAAATTATATATCTATGTTCCTCTATATACAAATACTAGATTTTCACTTTGCTTGAGAGCCGAATTCTTTCGAAGTTTAGCAGTTATTTTTTTGCACAGAAAAGGAGCATATCATACTTAGTGCGACAGCTCCAATAAATATTATTCATAATCATATAAGTTCCAAAAATATTTTCTAGATACATACTCTGCTAAATCTTTTACTGTAATTTTTGTATTGTCATTGTCAGGGAATCTGCTGTTAAAATCGTTTTCATATATTGTTGATATACTTCCTGTATCATAGAGCCATTCATCTCTGATTTTAATAATTTTATTATAAATTTTTTCGATAATTGCACTATCCCAATCCTTTACATTAGTTACATATAAACTCAATGCTTCGTCCGATTTTTCATAACACACATAGCTCTCTGAACCTACATAATATTTATCATCTAATTTATTTATATATCTATACAGTTCTTCTTTATTCTCTTCAATATAATTATCTCCATTTATATAATAATCAAACATTGCAGTTGCTTCTGCATCATAATCATCAATCAATTCCTTATAAACACCTAACATGCACGAATAAATCTGTGCATCACCTACAGGATTTTTGCTAACGCCAAATTCCAGATTATACAACCTAAAATCAGACAAACGAAATTGTATTTATCTTTACTGCAATATATAATATCAGTCTCCATTCCGCAGACATTTTAATGCCCGAGGAATCACGAGTAAAAAAGCAGATTTTGCTCTGTGAAAAAAGCTATTTGTGCTGTCTGTTACACAAACAACTGTGTGAAAAATAACCGTATCTACATTATTTTCACGCTAATCCTCATTTCTTCTGTAATTTTCAGAAGCAACAACAATAATACTACTAAAATCGCCTTTTTTAAGCAATATCCGAATTGACCTACCGCTTTTCTTACATTCATATTGTTTCGCCTTATTTAAATATACCCTAATCGTTTTTATTTATTTTTTTGATCAAAAGTCTCACAATTAATGCAAATAACAAATAACCAATTATTACAAAAAGATATTTTCTTGCCGATAGTTTCCAGACATTATGCTGCATATAGATAATTAATATGGCTATTACTATATAACAAACAATATACGCCCACTTAATAATCTTCAATATCATTTCCTCCTTAAATTATTAACATATATCTTGTTTTACCTTAAATTTCTCTTACTATACAAATAAACCTTCTAGCGTTGTAATTATATTACATACGCTTGAAGGTTTATAAAATTTTCAAGACATTACAATATATATATTTGTTATTAACTTTATTACCCAAAATAATATTGGCTAAAATAACTTTTTTATATCTTTTTTAGAATTTACCTGCTGTTGCGGCTTCCTCAACACTTACGGCAACTGCTACTGTAGCACCAACCATTGGGTTATTACCCATTCCGATAAGTCCCATCATTTCTACGTGAGCAGGAACTGATGAAGAACCAGCGAACTGAGCATCTGAATGCATACGTCCTAATGTATCTGTCATACCATATGAAGCAGGACCTGCTGCCATATTATCTGGGTGAAGTGTTCTACCTGTACCACCACCTGATGCTACTGAGAAGTACTTCTTACCCTGTTCGATACATTCTTTCTTGTAAGTACCTGCTACTGGATGCTGGAAACGTGTTGGGTTTGTTGAGTTACCAGTAATAGATACACCAACATTTTCGTGATGCATAATTGCAACACCTTCCTGAACGTCATCTGCACCATAACATTTTACTGTAGCACGAAGTCCGTCTGAGTATGCTTTTTCATATACTATATTTAATTTAGCTGCTTTATAATCATATTTTGTTTCAACATATGTGAATCCGTTGATACGTGAAATAATCTGTGCAGCATCTTTACCAAGACCATTTAAGATAACTCTTAAAGGCTGCTTACGAACCTTATTAGCTTTCTCAGCGATACCGATAGCACCCTCTGCTGCTGCAAATGATTCGTGACCTGCTAAGAAGCAGAAACATTCTGTTTCTTCTTCAAGTAACATTTTTCCTAAGTTACCATGTCCAAGACCTACTTTTCTGTGGTCTGCAACTGAACCTGGAATACAGAAAGCCTGAAGACCTTCTCCGATTGCTGCTGCTGCATCTGCTGCTTTTCTGCAACCTTTTTTAATTGCGATAGCTGCGCCTACTGTATATGCCCAACATGCATTTTCAAAACAGATTGGCTGAATTTTCTTAACCTGTTCATATACATCTAAGCCAGCATCTTTTGTAATTTTCTCAGCTTCTTCAATTGAGCTGATTCCATAACTATTTAATACAGAATTAATCTGATCAATTCTTCTTTCATATGATTCAAATAATGCCATTTTGTCCGTCTCCTTTCCTATTCTTTTCTTGGATCAATAATCTTAACTGCATCAGCTACACGGCCATACTGACCTTTAGCTTTCTCCCAAGCTGTGTTAGGATCATCGCCTTTTTTGATAAAGTCTGTCATTTTTCCAAGTGAAACGAACTGATATCCGATAACTTCGTTATCTGCATCAAGGGCAATACCTGTTACATAACCTTCAGCCATTTCAAGGTAACGAACACCTTTTTCTTTTGTTGCATACATTGTACCAACCTGTGAACGAAGACCTTTTCCTAAATCTTCAAGACCGGCACCGATTGCAAGACCATCATCAGAGAATGCACTCTGTGTACGTCCGTAAACAATCTGTAAGAATAATTCTCTCATAGCTGTATTAATAGCATCACAAACAAGGTCTGTATTTAATGCTTCAAGAATTGTTTTACCCTGTAAAATTTCAGCAGCCATAGCAGCTGAATGTGTCATTCCTGAACAACCAATTGTCTCTATTAATGCTTCCTCGATAATACCATTCTTAACATTTAATGAAAGCTTGCAAGCACCCTGCTGTGGTGCACACCAGCCTACACCATGTGTAAAACCTGAGATATCTTCGATTTTTTTAGAATGTACCCATTTTCCTTCTTCTGGAATTGGAGCCGGTTCATGTTTTGCGCCTTTGGCAACCGGACACATGTTTTGAACTTCCTGTGTGTAAATCATTATAGAACTCCTTTCAAGTAAGTAATCTTCATTGGTGCAATTCATATCATATGTAATATCACATCGCACTATATTTTTATTTTCTCACAAATCTTCAAATTAGTCTACAATTTTTTCTAATTTTCCACAAATTATTTTCTATAAATTTTTAATTATTATCTTATATTTTTATAAATATCCTAAAGTTCTTTGCCACAGTATGTACAAAATGAGGCGTATTTTTCTATTTTTGCACCACATTTAGGACATTTCTTAAACTTATCCTCATCAGAAGATGAATATCCACCATTCTGACTTGCATAACCACCATCATTATATGAATTATTTGCATTGTAGTTATTTCTGTTATAACCATTATTCGCATTGTTATAATTATTTGCATTATAACCGTTGTTTCCATTGTTATAATTGTTTGAATTATAACCACCATTTGGATTATTGTAGTTATTTCTGTTATAACCATTATTTACATTATTGTAGTTATCTCCATTATAGCCGCCATTTGGATTATTGTAATTATTACCATCTTTAAGGTTTGAATTGTTTCCTGAGAATTTAATAATCAAGATAAGAGCAACTGCACCTACAATTCCAAAGAGTCCTAAGAGTGCAAATGCTGCCGACATATTATTCTTCTTCGCTAAGTTATAACAAACTACTATCATAACAACTGTTATTACCAAATTTATTATTTCTGGCATTTTTCTAACCTTTTACACCAAAGTGTCCTTTCCTTTTTATTTTAATTCAGATATCAAATTATCTGAATCTTATTTAATTAATTATTTTGTTCTATACAATTCACAAGCTTATTAGTTTATCTTGCTTTATTTGTATATCTTATTTTCCATTTTAAGAAGTTCTTTATGGAATGAATCAATCCTGTTAAGTCCTGAAGCCCAGAGATATGCTCTGTCTACTTCGCCTATTTTATCGAGTGTAAGCCATTCCACACCAATTATAGTCTGCTCCTCTTTACTTAATTCTGGATCAGTTCCCGGCTTCGGCACCTCCTCCTCGGAAATTTCAATTAGATATGTATGCACCTCACCTTTGTTATCAGGTTTAAACTGCACAGACAATTTTCTGACTATTTTACCTTTTACACAACTTTCTTCTTCTAACTCCCTAAGAGCCGCCTGCTCATATGTTTCGTCTTTTTCAACTCCTCCACCCGGCAGGCAATAAAAAGTTCTGCCTCCAAGTCTATGTTTTACCATTAATATACTGTCTTTTCTTATTACCATTGCCTGAGCTCTATCCCTGCGCATTTGCATACCGTACCTTTCCTCTTTACTCATAATCTTTGAAACTGATATTCATATCAACATTTCCTGTTATTCCGTCTACAGAACCATTCTCCGTATACTGCCATATATTAATTTTGTATGGAAAATAAAATTCTTTATCATAATAAGCATACCACTTATCATATTCTCCTAACTGTGACATATCTAAAGAAAGTGCATACCATCTTAAATTCGCATAAATCGCCGGAATGTAGCCACCATTACTTATTTCATTGCAAAATGCTATCGCTATCTGTGTGAGTTCTTCTGATGTAAGTCCCTCTGTTCTGGCATCTTCATTTAATACATCTTCTGTATCAAATACTACAGGATATGTAATCTTGTATTTCTTTATGTTCTCCATTACAAATTCAGCTTCTTCTTTAGCTTCCTTAACAGATATTGCCTGTGAGAAGAAATATACACCAACTTTTATTCCTGCTTTAGTTGCACCTTCCAGATTATTAAGTGCAGTCTCATCTAAAACAAGTGCTCCTGAACCATATCCACGGTATCCTATTCTAATCATCGCAAATTCCACACCATCTGCTGCAACTTTCTCCCAGTCGATTTCTCCCTGATATTTTGATACATCTATACCTTTATGTGATACAACTTTATCATTCTTTAAATACTCAATTTCACCATTCTCAAGATTGTTAATATTCTTGTTGTCAATATCATTTTTAGGTACGTTATCGGCAACCGGTAAAAATGAATATTTATTAGAAGCATATACAACTATATTTTCTGGAAAAAGTTCTCTAAGCATTGCCATTGTTCCTTTTCCATTCTCCATATAATCTTTTACTATTGATTTAACTTCATTATTTCCACTTTCTTCTATTCTTGCATATGTATCAACTTCCTTTTTCTCATTATTACTTCTTCTGTAATAGAAAAATGTCGTTCCTGCCAATGCACCGGCAAGTAATGTTATCAGAACAGAATATATTTTCACACCTGCTCCGCCTTTTTTCTTTACCTTTTTATGAGTATCTTTGTCAACCTCTATATTGTCAAATTTATACTCATTGTCATCATTATAATCTTCTTTGTTACTCATTTTCACTTTTCCTTTTTGTTTCCTGTTTTTTATTCATAACTTTCTATACTATCGCGCCTTTATCTTTTTCTTGTATCTTTATTCGATAATTTTCTTTCATCCAAACTCATATAACGCATTTTACCGCTCTTCTTAGGAACTTCTCCTATCTCTGTGGCAATTAATGCACTAGATAACTCCTTTTTAAGCTTTGTTGCACATGTTGGACAATATCTTCCGTATCTTATATCTGTTCCACACATCTCGCAGGTTATGTAACAATCAGAGCCATCAGGTATCTCAATTCTGCCTTCTCTTAGGAATTTATCTATTCTGCTGACAGGTACTCCTGTTCCCTGTGAAATATTATATGCATTATCAGGGCCATTTTCCTGTATATATTTTTTAACTTTGCCAAACGGAGATAATGTCTCATGTCCGCATTGTGAACACACATATATTCCAACTCCGGCATCTTTAAGTATCCCGCCACAATTCTCGCATCTGCCGACTTCTAGCAGTTTATACTCTTTATTCTTTAACGATTTATCTCTATCCATCTGATTTCACCCTTTCTACTGCCCGTCATTCCATAAAACCATTAAAATAATATAGTTATGATACCATTTTTAATTATACATTGCAATCATAATCATAAATTACGGATAGCATATAATCTTTACATCTATATAATGAATTTTCCTTATATAACGAATATCCATCTACATAATAGATTCTTTTTTAATAAATATTTATCTGTAAAATAAATTTTAGGGTAAGCAGATAACTTCTGCTTACCCTATTCTCACAATTATAAAAAGCTGCCTAGCGGACTTGAACCGCCGACCTCCGCCTTACCAAGGCGACGCTCTACCGACTGAGCCAAGGCAGCATATATATTACAAACATTGATATTATATCAGATGATTAATTATTTAACAAGCAATATTTAAAACGACTTTATAAATTTAACCTTTTTCTTTATTCTCTGTATGGCATTATCGATTGATTTCGGTTTCTTATCCATTCTTTCAGCTATCTCTATATAATCTGCTCCGTCTATATACATTTTTAATACTTCGTATTCAAATGCACTTAATTCTTTCTCTAACATATGCTCAATATGAAGAACATTTTCCCTGTCAATATATAAATCTTCCGGATTCCTGTGATTAACATTCTGTTTATCCATATATAATTCGTTCGTAACATTGTCATTTAAAAAATTTAACAGAGGAAATGAAATATAACTATTTAACGGACTGTGCTTTTTACGGTTTGAAGCATTTATGGCTGAATAAATCTGTCTGTCAATGCAGAGATTGGCAAATGTCAGAAATGACGCTTCTTTTCTGACATCATAATCTCTTACAGCTTTATACAGACCTATCATTCCCTCCTGAATCAGGTCATCCGTATCGCCGCCGACTAAGAACATTGTTCTGGCTTTACGTCTTACCAGACCTTTATATTTATCAAGAAGATAATCTATAACCTCATCCTTACCATCTCTTGATAACTCTATGAGTTTCTCGTCCGTCATAACCGAATAATCCATTTCCGTCTCCATTCTGCCACTTATTAAAATTATAACATTCTCTGTCTTACAATTTCATATGCAAGTACGCCTGCTGCTACTGATGCATTTAATGAATCTATATCACCTTTCATAGGAATTGTTGCAGTAAAATCACATTTTTCCTTTACAAGACGACTTACGCCCTCACCTTCATTGCCAATCACTAAGCCTATCGGCCCTTTAAGGTCAAGATTATACATTAATTCTCCGTCCATATCTGCACATACGAACCACATTCCTTCTTTCTTAAGTTCCTCGATAGTATTAGAAATGTTGGTAACTTTAGCTACAGGTGTGTAGTTAATTGCTCCTGCCGAAGTTCTTGCAACTGTTGCTGTAAGTCCTACTGCTCTTCTCTTAGGTATAATTATGCCATGAGCTCCTGCTAAATTAGCTGTTCTTATAATAGCTCCAAGATTATGTGGATCTTCTATATTGTCTAGAATAAATATAAATGGTGCTTCGCCTTTCTCTTTGGCATTATCAAGGATATCTTCTACTGTCGCATATTCATAAGCGGCCGCTATCGCAATTACACCCTGATGTTTGCCAGTATGCGACATCTGATCTAATCTTTCTTTTACCACATAACTGATAATTGTATTATGATTTCTCGCTTCTCTTGTAATTGTATTAATCGGGCCATCATGACATCCGTCAAGTATAAACACTTTATCAATAGTTTTTCCTGCTCTGAAAGCCTCAATTACAGCATTTCTGCCCTCTATTGTAAGTTCTTCGTATCTCACACTTTCTCCATTCTGCAGGCACATTCTTCTCCATTCCTGCTATTTTTCATTCTTCTCTAAATAATCCAGTCCGCTTTTCATAAGCTCTAACATTCTGTCTGTTTCATTATTAAGATACAGATAACCCATAAGAGCCTCAAAACCGGTCGCTTTCTTATAATCGGATATGGTTGCATTTTTAGCCATCGTTACTGACTTTGCATTTCTTCCACGCTTATATATCCTTATTTCTTCATCGGTTAATTTATCCATTAACGACATAATTATCACTGCCTGGGAATGTGCATTAACATAACTGCTGCTCTTCTTATGAAGCTTGTTAACCTGGGTATTACCCTTAGTTACTACACAGGTTCTTACAATAATCTCATAGATAGAATCACCGATATATGCTAATACTAAAGGTGAATAATCGACTAAATCAATATCTCTTATGCCCATTCCTTTTTTAATTATACCGAATAATTCTAAACTCTCTTCCATTTTACGCCTTCTCTTGTATCCTCTAACACAATACCTTTATCAAGAAGTAATGCTCTTATCTCATCTGCTCTTGCGAAATTCTTCTCTTTACGTGCAGTCTGACGTTCTTCAATAAGTTTTTCTATTTCATCATCAATGCTTTCTTCTTTTTCGGCAATTATGCCCAGTACGTCTGATAATGTAACAATTAATTCTTTTAATTTCTTTGCATACTCTTTAGATGAATTCTCGTTAATTGTAGTATTTGCAAATTTAACAAGCTCAAATATTGCTGAAATTGCATCTGCTGTATTGAAATCATCTTCCATGGCTTTTTTGAATTTCTCTGTAAATTCATCTGCCTTAGTGATATTTTCCTCTTCCTTAGGAGTAATGCTTTCAAGTGAAAGATTTTCTTCCATATGCTTTAAGTTACTTACTGCTGTAAGAATTCTTTCTAATCCGTTCTTAGCAGCTTCCATAAGTTCTGCACTGAAGTTAATAGGACTTCTGTAGTGAGCACTTAACATAAAGAATCTTAATACCTGTAAATCATATTTCTTGCTTATATCTCTTACTGTGAAGAAATTACCAAGTGATTTTGACATTTTCTTATTATCAATATTTAAGAAACCATTATGCATCCAATATCTTGAAAATTCAACACCATTAGCTGCCTCACTCTGTGCAATTTCATTTTCATGATGAGGGAAGATTAAATCTTCTCCACCTGCATGGATATCTATCTGGTCTCCAAGATATTTTTTAGCCATAACTGAGCACTCTATATGCCAGCCTGGTCTGCCCTCGCTCCATGGTGATTCCCAATATGGTTCTCCATCTTTCTTAGGTTTCCATAATACAAAATCAAGCGGATCTTCCTTATTCTCTTCACCTGCAACTTTTATCTCTCTGTGGCCTGCCTCCAGGTCATCTATATTTTTCTTAGAAAGCTTACCATAATCTTTGAACTTTCTTGTTCTGTAATAGACTGTTCCGTTTGAATCATAAGCATATCCTTTTTCAATAAGTTTGCTTATCATCTCAATCATTCCCTGAATTTCTTCTGTTGCAAGCGGATGCTTTGTTGCCTCTTTAACATTTAATGCTTTCATATCTTTTTTGCATTCAGCAATATATCTCTTAGATATCTCATCAGCAGTAACATTTTCTTCAATTGCCGTTTTAATTATCTTATCATCTACGTCTGTGAAGTTTGTTACATAATTTACCTGATATCCTGCATATTCCATATATCTTCTGACTGTATCAAATACAATCATAGGTCTTGCATTACCAATATGAATAAGGTTATATACTGTCGGACCACATACATACATTCTGACTTTTCCCTCTTCTATCGGTACAAATTCTTCTTTTCGTCTTGTCAATGTATTATAAATTTTCATTCTGATTAGAACTCCTTTCGCCTCTATTTCACAATAATGTATAGATTATCACATTAATTATTTCCTTGCAACACACTTATTCATATTAATTGTGTATTGCATTTTTTAATTTCAGATTGTATTTTATGAATTTTTATTCAATTTTTATTTATATTTGTATATCAATCATATACCGGATTTATTTTCTATTAAATTTATTGTCCAATATTATATTGTCTATCTGGCTGTACAACTTCCACAGCCACCACAGTTAAGTGCTCCATAAGACTGCTCTGTTGCAAGGCTTATTGATGCAATTGCCTGTGATGATATTCCCTCGCCATTTCCGGTAAAACCAAGTCCCTCTTCTGTTGTTGCCTTAACATTTATAAGATTTTCATCAATTTTAAGTGCATTTGCAATATTTTTAATCATCTGTTCTCTGTAAGGACCTACCTTTGGTCTTTGTGCTATAACTGTTGCATCAATATTATTTATCACGTAGAGATGCTCATCTAATAATTTTCCAACCTCTTCTAATAATTTAATACTTGATATTCCCTTATATCTTTCATCTGAATCAGGGAAATGCTTACCAATGTCTCCAAGTGCAGCTGCACCTAATAACGCATCCATTATGGCATGTAATAGCACATCTGCATCTGAATGTCCGAGCAGACCTTTTTCATAAGGTATCTCTACTCCACCAAGTATAAGTTTTCTATCTTCAACTAATCTATGAACATCATATCCTAAACCAACTCGCATATATCCTCCGTTCTGAAGTAACTTTTATACTTCTTTAATATGTAATTATATATTTCATTTAAGTAATTTTCTATCGAATAATATATCATATAATTTATAAATAAGAAAGCTACTTTATATTTTTACATAATATTATACAAAAAAACCGGAACAATAAGTTCCGGTTTAAATTCAGTAGCGGAAAAGGGATTTGAACCCATGACACCACGGGTATGAACCGTGTGCTCTAGCCAACTGAGCTATTCCGCCATATATGTCAGATACATTCTAAAAGTGATGGGACCTACAGGGCTCGAACCTGTGACCCTCTGCTTGTAAGGCAGATGCTCTCCCAGCTGAGCTAAGATCCCGTTGCCTTATCCTGTATCGAACTTGCTAGGATAGTATAACCATTTTAGAGATATTTGTCAATAACTTTTTTAAATTTTTTATTTTTTTTGTATTTTTTCTGTTTTTACTTCAAATCTTCTTTCATAATCACTTCAAAACTAATAACTCCAATGACCAATTCTACTACCATTATAAGCAGATATATCCATATATTTCTATTTAAAAAGCTTGAGATGCCAAAGTAACTTGATATTACCGCAACTATATTTGCACACGCATGAATAATTATCGGTGCCAGAATACATTTATATCTCATATATACACATATAAGTATAAGCGATAATAGAAATGTATATGTTCCCTGCAACAGATTATAATGGAATACTCCAAATACAAGTGATGCTACAAATATTGCATATTTTGCATCGATAACCTTTGTTAATCCGTTAAACAAAAGTCCTCTATAGATTAATTCTTCTGCTATCGGAACCACAATTCCAAGTGACACAATCTGTAATATAATATTTCCTGATAATAATGCATTACTGGTATTCTCATAATTGCCTATTATATTATCAAGCGGAAGCATTGATACGAATCTCGAAAGGCCTACGCTTCCAATTGCTCCGATTATTACAAGATTGAAATAATCGTTTACTTTAAGACTTGTAAATACTTTAGATAACTTATAAGCTTCATAAGTATTTTTATGTCTGAAATAATAATATCCAAAAACAAATATTGCTATTGCTGCTGAAATAAATGTAATCAGATATGAATATTTATCAAGATTATTCGTTATATTATCCATAAATTTATATGATGATATAAAACTGTTACTGTTAGATGTGCTTTTCGCCTGTCTGACAAATATTATTATATCTGCTACCACTTCAACAAACATTGTTATAAATAAATATATTATCGGTGGACAAAATGCCATAATTATATTTTTAAATCTGATATCTTTTTCGTTCACATTTTTCTCCAATTATTTTTATTATTCTTTGTTTGAACTTAATATATTAAATAATACTTCATTCGATATATTTTTTCAATATTATTTGATTTTTAAATAATGCAATGTTATAATCTCTATGTTTTGTTTAATATTACAAAAGAAATGAGGATAGTGTAAAAAAATAATGCTGATGCGATTATTTTTTTACACGGCTATTTGTTTCAGAGCGAAAGCAAATAGCTTTTTGGGGCAGATGAGAAATCGCCTACGCGAATTTCTCACCGCCCCTTCGCAACAAGTCGCTCAGAAATGAGGATTATTATGAACAATAATAAACTATCAGATTTTAAATATGGTTTTAAAAAAGGTATTCCTATTGCCATGGGATATATACCGGTGTCTTTTTCATTTGGTTTTATGGCTGTAAATGGAGGGCTCCCTATCTGGTTAGCAGTCCTGATTTCGGTAACAAACCTCACAAGTTCAGGTCAGCTTGCTGGAACTAATCTGATTATTCATGGTGGAACCTTATTAGAAATCACACTTAATACATTTATTATTAATCTGCGATATTTTCTGATGTCACTCTCTCTTTCACAGAAAGTCGAGAAAAAAACTTCAATATTACATAGGCTTATTTTTAGTTTTGGTATAACTGATGAGACTTTTGCCCTTGCTGCCACTGAACCTAAGGCATTATCAGCTTCATATATGTATGGACTTATTACAGGACCATTTTGGGGCTGGACATTAGGAACACTCTTAGGTGCATGTGCATCAAGTCTTCTTCCTCCAAGTCTTAAGGGTGCTATGGGAATTGCATTATATGCTATGTTCATCGCTATAATAATTCCACCATCTAAGAAATCAAAACCGGTATTAACAATTGTCATAATGTCAATTGCAATTGTATGTATTATAAGATACATTCCTATATTCAGCTTTATTTCCTATGGTTTCAGCATTATTATTGCAACAGTCATATCTTCTGCTATCGGAGCATTTTTATTTCCGGTTTCCGAAGAAAATACAAGGTAATGCATATATAAAATTGATACAATCATTGAATTAATACAAATATAAATTAACGCAAATATAAATTAACGCAAATCAAATATATAACAAGTATAAATTATAACAGATTATTTTTATTTCTAACGAAAGGATATATATATTACACATATTTAGTAATATACTTAGGGTGATAAAATGACGAGAACACTGATTGCCGTCGGATTAATGGCTTTAGTAACATATTTACCAAGGGTTCTTCCAATGGCTGTTTTTAGAAAAGAGATTAAATCAACATATTTAAAATCATTTTTATATTATGTACCATATGCAGTATTAGCAGCACTTACATTTCCTGATATCTTCACATCTACTAATTCCGTTGCAAGCTCTATCTGTGGTACTGTTGTGGCATTATTCTTAGCTTATAAAGAGAAAAGTCTTGTTGTCGTTGCAGTATTCTCAATGTTTGCTGTATATTTAAGCCAGTTAGCATTTACATATATTTTCTAAACTATATAAAAACACACTATGGCAGGTGCTTATGCAACCTGCCATATGTATGTAAATTCTTATTTAATTTTTTAATTCTGTTAATTAAATCTGATTCTCTCTTAAGAACTTGTCGATAGCCATTATCTCAACACGAATATTTCTCATATGTTCAATATGTTTCTGGAAGTTACCTTTATCACCTAATAAGTTAAGTGCCTTAGAATTATCTCCTGTGTCAACAAGCGGAATAGTATTGAACTGGTTATTTTCAATATATTCAGCTGCTTTCTTCATCTCTTCAACAAGACTATTCTTATATGTTACGATTTCTTCTTCTAATCTAATCTTACGCTCTTCTTCTTTCTTAATCTTCATCTTAATAAGAACAGCGGCTGTATCAAGAATTACATCGTTAGCATTGAATGGATAAACTAAAACATTAGGTTTCTTAATCTTAATAAGCTGCTGACCCTTTTCATAGTCAATTCCTGCATTCTTCATAAATGCTGTAATCTCTGGGTCAACTTTTGGATATGTAAATTCTTCACCTTCTAAGTAATAGATTCCACTCTGGTTACTCATCACACCGGTATCAGTATCCATATCATATGTTCTAAATCCGATTATTCTAATATCACGAGCCGGATCATCCATTGCTAATACCTTTTCCATAATCACTTCAGGATTCTTATCCTCAATAGGCTGTGTATTATTAATAATACCAAATCCAATATTTAGAATCTGTACAAAACTTTTTACCATCTACATGTATCCCCATTTCTATAGTATTTTTTTATAAAAAAGAACGATTAAGATAAGTGTCCTAAATACAAACAAATATCCTGCAATTGCCAATAATGGCTTAACTATTCACGAACTTTTCTATACATAAATAATATAGTACACACCCGCCTTTATGTCAACGAATTTTTTCCTGTTTTTATATAATTTACACAAAAATCATATTGATTTAATAGCATTTTCTAAATAAAATACTAAATATTTTTTATATTTTGTATTTTATTGTTTATTATTTTCATATTTTGTTATATAATAGATAAAGTTAATGTGTTTTGCATTTTAATCTCTTATTATTTATGAAGTGAAAGCAAAATATATATTTATTATACTGTTTTGTAAGTACCCTATAATAAAACATTGATAGAAAGGATTTATGAAAAATGAGTCAGCAGAAAGTAGAACAATATAAAAAAGAGAAATCTAACAGAAAGAAAATGCTTGCTAAGCAGAAAAGAGAGAAAGTCTTAAGAACTATCATAACAACTCTAGTTATTGTAGCATTCGTAGGTTTCTTTGGTTATTCAATATATAAAGATTACATTTATAAAGAGCCAGCTAATACAGAACCAACTACATACAGCCTTTCTGAGAAAGAGATTTCAAAGGCATGGAAAGAGGCTGAAGAATCAACTGATGAGACTTCTTCTGATGAAACTACTGCTTCTGATGAAACTACTTCTTCAGATGAAACTACTTCTAACAAAGAAACTACTGCTTCTTAATATTTTGACATCTAAGATATCGTCTTAAAATTTTACCTGATATAATATTGTATATTAGAACTTGAAAAGAGTTTCGTATTATTTAATCAGAAAATAATACGAAACTCTTTAATTTTTATTGTCTTTAAGATTGTCACAAAGCGTAATTTTTAAACTTCGAAACTCTACAAATTACAAGCGAATTTTTCGATTACAAATTACATTCTGTCAGGTGCAGAGAATCCAAGCAAATCAATGCTCTTTTCAAGTATCTCTTTAGAAAGACTTATAAGATTAATATAGCCTGATTTTCTTTCTTCATCTTCACATGTAAGTATCTTTGTCTCATGGTAGAATTTATTAAATGCATTTGAAAGTTCATAGATATATGCACATATCTTATGTGGTGCAAGTTCCGAAACCGCATTTTCAATTACATCATTATATTTAGATAATACAAGCATAAGCTCTTTCTCACTCGCATTTAATGCTGTAAGAATCTTGTTATGGCTTACTGTAGAATTCTCTGCATATTTATTAAGTATAGACTTAATTCTAACAATTGTATACAGAATATATGGACCTGTATTTCCCTCGAATGAAGTAAATCTCTCAATATCAAATATATAATCTTTAGATGCCTGATTAGATAAATCACCATATTTAAGTGCTGATAAACCAACTATCTTAGCTGTCTGTCTTGCTTCTTCTTCTGATACAGAACGATTCTCCATTATCTTATCATATACAGCATCATTAATTTCCTTAATAAGATTCTCAAGACGCATAACACCGCCGTCACGGGTCTTAAATGGCTTACCGTCTTTGCCATTCATTGTACCAAAGCCCTGGAAGGTTAATTCTGTACTATCACTAACAAGTTTAGTCTTTCTTGCACAGCGAAATACCTGTTCGAAATATAACTCCTGTCGTTTATCTACTACATAGATTATGTGATCAGGGTTAAATAATTTCATTCTCTCAACGATTGTTGCCAAATCTGTTGTATTATACAGCGTTGCACCATTAGATTTAAGAATCATACAAGGTGGTATCTCTTTAGTATCTGTATCTTCTTTAACATCAACCACTAAAGCACCCTCACTTATTCTTGTATAATTATTATCTTTCATATATTTAATCATATCAGGAATATATGGCTGTGCATCGCTTTCTTTCTTCCATAATTCAAAATGGACATCTAGATTATCATAATTCTTCTTTAAATCTTTTATCGAAACATTTATTATATGATTCCATATTGCATGATAACCTTTATTACCATTCTGTAATTCAAATGTAGCCTGTCTTGCTTCTTCCTTGAATGCCTCATCTTCCTTAGATTTAGCATTAGCACAAGGGTAAATATCTTCTAATTCTGAAATTGTAAATGGTGGTTCTTCAGGATATTCTCCTGTATAATTCTCATCAAAATATACAAGGTCAGGCTTTCTTAATCTAAGTTCAACAATAATCAGGCCCATCTGAAGTCCCCAGTCACCAAGATGAACATCACCTACGACATCATTCCCGAGATAGCTTGTCATTCTCTTAATACTTTCACCAATAACTGCTGAACGTAGATGACCTACATGTAAAGGCTTTGCAACATTCGCTCCACCATAGTCAATTATTATCTTCTTAGGATTATCTGTCTTATTGCATCCAAACATCTCATCATTCTTCATCTTATCAATATATCCGGCCACAAATTCTTCACTTATATTAAAGTTAATAAAACCCGGCATAACCGCATTTATTTCACTAAATATATTATTACCTGAAAGTTTTTCAACGATTTCATTAGCTATCATTATCGGTGCTTTTTTATATGCTTTAGCAGCTGCCATAGCACCATTACACTGATATTCACATAAATCAGGTCTGTTTGAAATAGTTACCTTAGCATATTTCACATCATATCCGCACTCATCAAATGCTTTGACAAATTCGTCATTGATTAATTCTATTATCTTCTTCATTCTTAATCTCCATTTCTGTGCGATTTAATTATATCTCTACTCCATTGAGTTTCAATAATTCTCTCGCTGTATCAATCGAGTCAACACCCTCTTTATTCTTAACAGGTGCGAATTCTTTCTGTCTTTCCACTTCGAACACAAGACAGTCATCAAGCATATTTATCATATCTAAAATCAATGTCTCAAACTTGTATCCATTAGGTTCTTCGGGATTAACAATTTCACCTTTCTCATTGATATAAGGTATCTTCTTCTCTACTATATGATTGACTAATTTATTATTATTAATATCTATCAGATTCTTAACCCTGAACAGATAATTAAGTATCACACCATAATTATACGCTGGTTCTCCGTATGCATCTCTTGCTTCCATCATCTCTGGTGTAAGCTCATAGTATTCCACAATTGATGGCTTACCATTTTCTTTACACATAACACCGACTCTCTCATCAGGTTTTGATTTCTTTACTACTTTTGCACCCGCAGGACAACCTGATAATATGGTAGCACCAATAAATATAGGATCAGCTATTCTCTGTAACACATTGTCAACCGAGAACACATTAAGCCACTCTATTCCCATCTTATTCATCTTATCTAATAAGCCTGATGATACCATAGATGAAAACCATCCACCATTACCATTAGGTGAAAGTGCCAACTTATATCTGTCTTCCATAAGGAATTTTCCATCATAGCTGATACTTGGTGCCATATCCTGAACGAAAAAGTATACAAAATTCTTATCATATCCGAAATAGTTCTTCTCTTTAAAAAACTGTCTGGTATCAGAATCGTTCTTCTCACTAGTCATTACAAATAATGGTATATAACTTCCTGTTTTCTCTACTACATCCAAAAGATTTCTTATAAGTCTTTCAAATATGTATAATTCCTTAGTTATACCAATATTGAACATTCCCTTAGGCTTATCAAAACCCAGACGTGTTCCCTGCCCTCCAGCTAATAGCACAGCACCGACTTTACAATTCTTAATTGCATCAATTCCAATTTTCTCAAACTGTTCTCTATCTTTATTGATATCATCTTTTCTGAGGGCCTGTATAGGTTCATAGTGAGTTTCTTTTTTCTCATTTTTATTTTCTCTATTTATGTCAAGATATCCAAAGTTCAGGTTATTCAACTGCTCATCATATATACTTCTCTCTTTAGTAGATAAAGTATCATAATATTTCAGCAAATGTTCCTGACCATACTTTTGAATATTACTCCTTACTTCATTGTTTATCATATGCTGCTCCTTATCTGTCAACTTTCCATTGTTACATTACACATTCAAAAATACATAGTTTTAAACTTATACTATCCATACATTGCTATAGACTATATATTTCTTACATATCATAATTGTATATTCATCAGACGTACACAATAAGTGGTATCGCAAGTTCACTTGTAAATACCACTTATCGTTATGTCTTTTTTATAAATACATATCTAAATCGTCATCATCATATGAATCATTTTCATATGCTCTTGTCCAATCAATATTATTAGTTCTCTTAGGTCTTGTCTGCTGTCTTACAGGTTTGTTGTTCTTTCTCTCTGCCTGTTTTTTCTGCATTGCCTTTTTCTCTTTCTCAATTCTATTAATTATCTCTATCTTATCCGGCTGCTGCTCTTTTATCTTGTTATCTTTATTAGCGCTTGGCCTTCTTTGAGGTCTTGAATCTTCATCACTATCTTTATCATATGGATTTCCATAATTCCTGTCACCAAAATTCTTCTTATAAGATTTGTTTCCTCCGAATTTGTTATTCTGTCTGGAATCATTGTTCTTGAAAGAGTTCCTCTGTCCTCTGTCATTACCGCCGTTCTTATTGTCTCTATAATCTTTCTTGCCATCTCTTGGACCTTTGTTATCATTATTATTCCTTACATTTCTTCTGTCGTCATCTCTAGGTCCCTTGTTATATGACTTATAGTCTTTTTTCTCACCATTACGATAACTTGTTCCTCTTTCCTTTCCATCTCCATTATTCTTAGTGCCTTTGTTGCGACTTTCGCCACCGTTATTCGTAACCACAAATGTTCTCCTTCCATATGCTTTTGTAATTTGTACATAAATATTTTATATGATTTTAATAATAAGTCAACTGATTTTTGTCAAAAATCTAATCAATCTTCCATATTTTAAGTCATAAGATACATTCTTTAGACCTTTAGCTGTTTAATTAGCATTTACTTCATTATTTTAATTGTATAATTTTGTTTCCAAATGCAAATTCTATATTAAAAACAAATTCTTTTCTATATTTACTAAAATAGATAACTGCCTTTCCATCTTCAATTGTCTTAATTACTCCATCACCATATTTCCTGTGATAAACTTTTCTGCCTTCACATATATCATCATAATCAAGCATCATTTCACTTACAAATCGTGATATATCCACAGGTTTATTAAATCTTTCCTTAATCCAGAATACATTAAGATAATCCTTCGCCCTCGTGGCAGCCACGTAGAACAGTCGTCTTTCCTCTTCAATATCTTCATCTAATGTAGCCTTACTGTGAGGCGTAACTCCCTCGACTGCATCAATGATATATACAATTTTATATTCAAGTCCTTTTGAACTATGCATCGTGCATAACTCCACCGCATTATCTGTTTTAGAATTCTTATTTGACTGTTTCTCTAATTCCTTAGCATAATCCTCAATGTGCTTAAACCATTTATCATAGGTATCATATTCTTTGGCTGCCTCTGCGATTTCATTAATTATTTCATAGAGGTCCTCCACTTTCATTCTTCTAAGTTCTGCATATTCTGCTAAATATTCATCATATCTTATGCCCTGTCTTATATAATTAATCGCCGAATATGGTGACATTCTTCTTAACATTACTAAATCGAATTCCAGCTTCTCTAATCTTTCGACCATCCACGTTTTATCACTATAGAAATGCTTTAAACTATCTAATGATATCTCTTCATTTTTAAGTGCTTCTCTTGAAATATATCTCTTAGGTCTGTTAATTATTCTTAAGTAATTTTCACGACTATTTTCGCCTAATGCAATATTAATATAGCTTATTATATCTTTAGCTATAAAATGATCATAAATATTAGGCATCGCATCTTTCATATGAAATGGTACGTTATATTCCATTAATTTATCTATCAGAAAACGTGGACCTATGTTAGTTCTGAATAGGATTGCAATATCTGAATATCTTCCACCTCTCTGTATATGTTTCAGAATATCCTCTATAATATAGCTGTTCTCTTCGACAACCGACTTGAATTCCATATATTTCACCGGAGTTCCGATGTCACGTACTGCCTTTATATTCTTATCAAATCTCTTCTTATTATTCTTAATAAGGCTTTGTGCATCTTTAATAACAGCTCCGGTTGAGCGGTAATTCTCGTCTAATACGATTTTAACCGCCGTTTCATAATCCTTCTCGAAATTAAGCATTATCTCAGGTCTTGCACCTCTGAATCTGTATATTGACTGGTCATCATCACCGACAATAAAGAGATTATCTTCAGGAGCAGCTAACATCTTCATCACTTCATACTGCACCCGGTTGATATCCTGAAATTCATCTATAAGTATGTACTTATATTTTTTCTGCCATGCTGATAAGATATCCGGCCTTGCTTTAAACAATTCATAACACATTATAAGCATATCATCGAAATCTACCATATTTCTATTTCTTAATTTTTCTTCATATTTATTATAAATCTTTCTAAATATCTGGTCGCTGCAGTTTGCAGAATAATAATTATTAATGTCTATCATATCGCCTTTGACATTGCCTATCTCTGCCATTATTGACCTGACAAATTCATTCTCATCTTCAATCTCTAATTCTTCTCTTTCTATTAGTTCCTTAATAAGTCTGAATCTGTCCTCTTCCCTTATGATATTATGTGCCGAATAATTGTATGCATATTTCAAAATTCTAAAAAAAATTGCATGAAAAGTTCCAAATGAAACGGGTAATCTTACTCCGTCCATAAGTTTCTCGAACCTTTCCTGCATTTCAATTGCCGATGCCTTAGTAAATGTAATAACTAAGATATTTGCCGGATTAACTCCATATTCTTCTATTAAATTTTTCGTTCTGTGAGTAATTACTGTCGTTTTACCAGAACCAGGTCCGGCTAATACTAAGCTCGGACCTGTATAATGTCTGATTGCCTTACTCTGTGCTTCACTAAACTGCCTGTTCAAGTTTCTCAATTCCTACTTTTATTCTTCTTATTGATTCGTCTTTACCAAGAATCTCCATAATCTCAAATGCACCACCAGGAGTCATCTGTTTACCTGAAACTGCTGTTCTAAGTGGCCATAAACCCTGACCATTCTTAATTCCCTTGTCAGCTATATATTTCATAATTAAATCATGTAATGAATCTATAGAGTAATCATTATGGTTCTCTAGAATAGGTAACATCTCCTTTAAGACTTCTAAAGAATTCTCCGAATTAGTCTTCATCTTCTTATGAGTATACATCGCTATATCATAATCCGGTAATTCTTCGAAGAAGTCTACCTGTTCTTCTAAGTCAGGTAAGATTTCTATTCTTGTCTTAACTAAATCTAATATCTTCTTTAAATCTAAATCTTTAGTAATCACCTTTTTAATATATGGCATAGCAAGTTCATAGAACTTCTCATTATCCATTGCCTTAATATATTCGCCATTCATCCATTTTAATTTAACAATGTCGAATACGGCAGGTGATTTATTAATATGATGATAATCGAATTTCTTAATTAATTCGTCAAGCGACATTATCTCTGTATTATCTTCAGGACTCCAGCCCAAAAGTGCTATATAGTTAACTACTGCTTCAGCTACAAAACCCTGTTCGATTAAATCTTCAAATGAAGAATGTCCACATCTCTTACTTAATTTCTTATGATTCTCATCTGTAATCAATGGTAAATGTACATATTTAGGTGGCTCCCAGCCAAATGCTTCATATAATCTTTGATATTTTGGTGACGATGATATATATTCATTTCCACGTACAACGTGAGTAATATTCATCAAATGGTCATCTATAACATTAGCAAAATTGTATGTTGGATATCCGTCTGATTTAATAAGAATCATATCATCTAACTCCGAATTATCTACTGTAATTTCGCCATATATATCATCTACAAATGTAGTAGTTCCCTCTTTAGGATTGTTCTGTCTTATAACATATGGCATACCTTTCTTAAGGTTCTCTTCTATCTCTTCTTTAGACAATGACAGACAATGCTTATCATATACAATAATCTCTTTATCGCCTATAGTCTGTTTAAGTGTCTGTAATCTCTCTTCTGTACAGAAACAATAATATGCCTCACCTTTCTCTACCAATTGTTTAGCATATTTAAGATACATTCCACTTGCCTGTCTCTCACTCTGGACATACGGACCATAACCGCCATCTTTATCAGGTCCCTCATCATGTACAAGGCCTGTCTTCTCTAATGTTCTGTATATAATGTCTAATGCACCCTCAACAAATCTCTCCTGGTCAGTATCTTCAATTCTTAAAATGAAGTCTCCTCCTTCATGCTTTGCAATAAGAAATTCATAAAGTGCTGTTCTTAAATTTCCTACATGCATTCTTCCTGTTGGGCTTGGTGCAAAACGTGTTCTTATCTTAGTCATTGCTCTTTTCTGTCTCCTTAATAGCTAATTGTATTTCTTAATAAAATGAATTATATAAATTACCTGTAGATACATATGATGAATATGAACCTGTGCGGGTATATGTATTCGTCTTAGATGCCTCGAATTTCGCTGTAGCATTTATCTCTGAAGCCTTTGTTCCTATGTAATATCCATATGAACCTGATGTATTGAATAATATCTTTAGTGTTGATACATCTGCTTCTTTTAATTTCTTCTCATCTACACTTAATGTATTATTATCATTAACTGTAATTCCTACTGATTTCAAAAGGTTAGAATTAACCTTACCTGATGAAGCCATATTAGCTACAGCTTTACTGATGGAATTAACCTTAGATGTAGAAGCCTTCGAAAGTACCGAATTATAATTATCTACAAATTCTTTGACACCCTTGTAAATCTTGTCCATATCATATTCTTTAGTTACATTACCATTTTCATCTTTAACTTCCGATGTCTTAAATAATGATGTAGAACCTTTAGCAAGCAGATTAGTCGAACTCTCCTGAAGTTTACTGCTCACACTGCTAATCTGTGATAGCTTTGCATTAGAATCTATAGAAATATTTGTTGAGGCAGATGTCTTATTACTGTTTGTCTTATCATCAGCTGCATTTAACTTATTATAATATGATGTAAGTAACTTCTTATAGCTTCCATTTCTAATACTATAATAATCTGAAATCATATTACCTGTTAAATTTCCTGCATTTCCTGACATACCAGAAAACAACATACTTATTGAATTAGAATTTGTTCCAAGAAAGTAACTCATATGCATACCTCCATTATTATATTTTATTTTTAATCGTTTCACCTGTACAAAACGATTGAATTACAACTTTTATAATATATGACAGTTGTCTATACCTAATATTAGTATAACACCATTTACCACTTAATTACAAGTAGCTTTTATAACCATTTTATATATCTGAATAATAGTTTTTTATACCAGCTTAGTTTCATATATACATTTTCAGATATTCTTATAACAATATCATTGAATTCTTTAATTTCTTCATTACTTATATTATTACGACTGAATTTATCTTTTTCAAGTATCTCATTGATTCTGTTAACACTGTCTGCATCAGATATATTCTTTTCTATAATCCTTTTTCCAAATGAAGCATAAGATTCTTCGTCAGCTTTATTTAATCCTATAAATTTAGTTACCATACACAAATAATGATATTGCTTTATGACATTTTTGTTATTTCTTCTTCTGTTTCTCACACACATGCCTGTACAGATATAGATTACAAATGACAGACTGACACCTGTTATTGCAATATAAATCATACTTACAGTTGTATTCTTAACCGCATCAAATGTCTTTTTCGTAAATACCTGATTGGCTAAAAAATCCGCTATATTGTTATTATTATCCTGTTTAGGCTCTTCCATATCTTCATCTAATGATGGAGTAACTTCTACAGGTATCCATCCAAAACCATTAATATAGATTTCAACCCACGCATGAGCCTGGCTGTCATTAATTTCATACTCATATATATCTCCGCCAGTCTGATTAGTAAAATCTTTATCAAACATATTATCACTTACAGAAACTCCGCTAAGATAATCCACATCCTGTAATACATAACCGCCTACATATCTTGCCGGAATTCCAAGATATCTGAATATCAGAGTTGCTGAAGTAGCAAAATAAGTACAATAACCTTTCTTCTGCTTAGTAAGGAAATAATTCACAAACTCCTTATCTTTTGGTGTAATTCCAGGCATTAATGTATAGGTATAATCCGTCTGAAATATCTCTTTAAGTTTTTCCGTTATATTTTCTGAATCTTTATTAAGACCATATTTTTCACAGAATTCTGCTATGACTTTCTCATTTTTCTTTGGAACATCCATATACATATTATGAACATATTCAGAATACTTCTCTTCAGTTTTAATGATATTATCCTGTTCACTTTCTTCTGTTGTAAGTTCTCTGCCTTCTTGCGTTATAGCCGATATATTCGTCTTAATAATATCCATATAATTTCTTATATAATTTCTGAATTCATCAATATTAATATTATTACCAAACGGAAATGATCGTATAATCATCCTTCTATTAATTCTGTGTCTGCCGATATATTCATCATCATTTATAACATTATCATACAGATTCAATGTAAAATCATTATAAGGAACATACATAAATTGTGGAGAAGCTGCTACATTTATAACCTCCATGTCCTTAGTTCTTTTAATAAATGCCCTATATCCCGAATACAAATTACATTTGCTTATTATCTCACTCTGTAATTCTACAATGTCATCAGATGTCAGCCCATAATCTTCTAACTTGATTTTATTCTCTTTATTCTCAGAAATCATTTCCCAGTATTCATCACGATAGAATGTCCCGATAAATGACTTAAGGTATGTGCTTTCTTCATCTTTATACACAGGCATCCTAAGAATTAAATCCGTTTCATAGTCTAATCTTACATACTTTGACTGTCCAAGTCTGTTTCTACCGACTCCTCCTGCACTTCCACCATTAGGACTTATCATTCCCCAGAAACCAACCATAATAAGCTGTTTGGTGAAATCTTTCGTATCTTCTCTCCAGCTATCATAGTCAGAATTAGTATGATATTCCCTTTGTGGAAATGCAGCTCCACCAACCAGGGTTATCCCAATTATTAAAGCTGCAAGTACCAATACAAAACTAAGAGAATTCTTGCCGTCATTAGTATAATCATATATGACCTTATTCTTTCTGTTTATCTGCTTATATCCCTTTTTCTTCTTATATTCCATATGATAATGTCTTGAATTTCTAAGGAAAAATAAGCCTAATAAGCCTGATATATATATTGTAAAATACAGCATATCCGCCTTCTGGTTAAAATACATTCCCATCTGCATTACAGGAAATGTCGCAAGAAATATAAAGACAAAACCTTTAATCTCCGATATAACCATATTAAACAACAACATTATCGCAAATATTATGAATATCATACAAACTGTAACAGATATTTTCTCACTATATCCATATACGTTATAACTTCTTTCTACAGGAAGATCTAATTCCTTTTCAAAAAATGCCATAAGCTTATTAGAAATATAACCAAAACCACCTTTTATCATGTATTTAAGATTAAATATACCATATATAAATGCTACTAAAGATATGAAATATCCCAAAGTCTTAGCGAGCATATTATAATACAAAAATGCCATAAATATAGCAATAATCAGCGAAACCACCCATATAACCGGCATATAGCATTTTATACCAAAAGGTTTTACAAATGAACCAGTTGTTCCGGTTACCACAAGAAAATTAATTAGTGCATTAGTAAGAATGAAATATATCTTCTTATTTTCATCAAGTTTTGGTGCTTCTATAATCTCTATTCCTGTTTTCTTTATCTGTTCATCGTCCTTTTTGTTCTTTTTTTGAACTATAGGTTTGAATAGAAAATTCCAATCTAATTTAGACATGTAAGCACCACCCTTTCTGAATTAATATCTATTTCACTACCATCCTTTGGTTTGCCGGCTTTATCAGAAAGATATATAACTGTGCTTTTATCAAGTCCATATATTCTTTCATATATTTCATAACTTCTGCCATCTGTATCTGATATTTCTGCATAATATAAATCTATTATGGCCTCCATAAGTTCGTCATCATTATTTATCTCTTTCTTATAGAAGTCCTCACTCATTTTATCATACCAAGATATATAGAATTTTCTTCCCTGCTTAATAATATATACGGATATTGCAAATAATTTTTCGATTAATTCATCAAATATATCCGGATTATCCTTATCTGAATATAATTCTATGAGTAATATTACATCATCAGAATAAGGCATACTGAAATCTTTAACCTGAAGTTCCTCGGCTTTGGCACTTAATTTCCAATGAATATTCTGCAATTTATCACCTGGGATATAGTTTCTAATCTGTGAAATCTGTGAAACATCATCGCCTTTCTTAAACTGAAGTTCTTCATCATCTGATTTGCCCTGAAGTGAAAGTGGAAGATTTTCTATCTCCATCGCTCCATATGGCATTACCATTACTTCTTTCGTCTTATTAAAGGATTTTTTAAACCTATACATTCCAAATAAGTCATAGCCTATGATTTCTTCTAGTGATACAACCATTCTTCCACAGTATTTATTCTCTATAGTAAGAATTGCCTTACGCTCACTATAAGAAGCTGCCGGAATAATTATCTCATAGGTCTTCTCATTTCCGTAAAATGCATTATATATCTTTACAACTAATGTGAAGTTCTCCATAGATAGAATTGATTTATTATTTACAGAAAAACAAACGCCAACGGATGAATTCTTTCCGACTGACGTTTTGTCTGTATATATATCTACCGATATTTTATCCTTATTAAATCTCGCAATAAAATAAGATATTACCGGTAATACTAATAACAAAATAAGCATAAATAATAATGCATAATTGTTATAAAATAACATTCCAACTATTATAAGTATTATTAATGTCAAATAATTAATTCTTGCAAACCACATATTATTTAATATTCTCCTTTTATCTATGGTACTGCTATTCTATCTTTTAAATCGTTAATAATATCCTGCTCAGTATAACCATTTGCTTTCGCCTTGGAATTAAGAACAAGACGATGCTCTGCAACAGAATCTATACATTCTAGAATATCTTCCGGTATAACATAATCTCTTCCATTCATATATGCTGTACTCTTAGACATTTTAACTAATGCAATACCACCTCTTGGGCTTATGCCTAATGAAACATATTGATTCTCTCTTGATAATCTCACTATCCTAACAAGATACTCCATTAATTTCTCATCGATATGAACATTTTCTACTGTCTTTCTGATATTAACTATATCCTCTGAAGAAATAACTTTCCTGACCTCATCTAATGCCGAATAACTTCTGCCGTTATAGATATCTATTTCGCTTTTCTCATCAGGATATCCCATAGACATTTTAATCATAAATCTGTCAAGCTGGGATTCAGGAAGCTTCTGTGTTCCGACATATCCCATAGGATTCTGTGTAGCTATTACAAAGAACGGATCAGGAAGATAATGTGTTGTACCGTCAACTGTCACCTTCCCCTCCTCCATAACCTCTAAGAGAGCTGCCTGTGTCTTAGGTGATGTTCTGTTAATCTCATCTGCCAACAGAATATTACACATTGCCGCACCCTCTCTGAATTCGAAGTCATTTATCTTCTTATTAAACATTGAGAAACCAACCACATCTGATGGTAATACATCAGGTGTAAACTGTATCCTCTTATATTCTAATGAAAGTGTCTTGGCAAATGCAAGAGCGAGAGTGGTTTTACCCACTCCCGGCACATCTTCTAGTAATACATGTCCTCCTGCAAAAATCGCTGCAAGAACTTTGTCAATAATATTCTCTTTACCTACTATAGCTTTACTGATTTCTTTTTTTATGTCGTTAATCTGATTATTAACCATATATCCTCTTTTCTTTAAATAGTAGTATTATTTGTATTATCATAATTATTATTGCCATTATTTGCATTGTCATAATTATTATTATAATTATTTACATTATCATAATTATTATTGCCATTATTTACATTGTCATAATTACCATTATCATAATTATTGTAATTATCATTTGCATATTGATTATTCTTGTCACCATATATATGGTTCTTATATGCTATATTAAGGAATTCATCAAAGTTTCTTGCAAACAATCCGTTTAATCCATCATCATATCCTAAAACAATTGTATCTGTCATATTTGCATATAAATCAATAATATCATTTGCCTGGTCTGCATTATCAGCAGGTAATATAAATGCTTTCTTACGATTATTTAATAATTTAACTGAATGTGTAGAACCTGTTTTGATACCATTTGTTCTATGTGTTGTCTTAACAGGATATGCCCATACTATTTCATTATTAGGAATCATTACACATTTGGTACCTTTAATTAAGAATGTGAATTCTCTACCAATTCTTACTGTCTTAGTAAACTTAACTGCGTTAATGAAATCCTGTTCAACATAATCAATATATCCAGGACCCCTTGATTCTAATTCATTCTTAAACTTGTTAACTGTAACTCCTGATGCAGCAATAATCATTGTTATTATACCAACTAAGATAATAACAACACCAGCCAGACAGAATACCAATTCTCCAACATTAACAGTTCCATCTACGACCATTAAGTTTAATGTAACACTGTCAAGTTCACTGTATGAAAAGTCATATGATTGTGATATTGTCTGCTTAAAATGTACATATGGCTTACTTTCCATTTTAGTTAATTTACCTTTAATCTTCAAAGTAGTTGTCGTACCTGTATCTTCGCCATTATCCATAGCTGTATATTCTTCTTCGATTTTCTTTAATTTTGAACGATTCTTTGTTTTGACTTTTACGCCCATAAATCTCATATCATTATCATCCCCAACTACTACAAGATAATAGTAATCAGATACTGTTTGCGAACTTCCGCTTTTAGAATACTGTTCAGAGTAACAACCGTATAGATTATATTTGTCAAGTGTAATCTCTGCATAATCTGTATCCTTAATCTTTGCGACCGAAGCCTCTGTGATATCAGTTGCACCTTTTAAATATGTAAGTGCATCTTTACCAAAGCATACAAATAAAAAGCCACCTGCTACTATACAAAATATAAGTGTCAAAATCGCATTTCTTGTTGCTCTTTTTTTAATCTCCTTGAACATTGTCATTTCTCTCTTTTCTCCTTTTTCTTTTCCTCTTTAAAATGTATCAGCATTTAATATGCTATATAAACAATAGTCCTAAGACACATAAATATCCTAGGACTAATTGATTACATCTAAAATTCTACTACACAATCTGGAATATGCTTCTTAAAATCTTCTACCTGTGCTTCTCTTATATCTGTATTTTTAACACACAGATATGTTAACTTCGTAAGCGAATATAAATCATGTAAGTCTGTAACTCTAGTTCCCCACAAATCCAGATATTTAAGATTTGTACAGTTTGATATTGGTGATAAATCACCAACTAATGTATTTCTAAGAGCCAGATACTCTAACTTACTACATTCAGAAATAGGCGATAAATCATCAAGCATATTATTATTTAAAACAAGTTTCTTAAGTCCATAACATTCCTTAAGCACTTGAATATTTCCAACATCCATATGCTCTACATTAAGTTCTGTAACAGTATCTTCAAATCTGACTTTACCTAACTGTAATTTAACAAGTTTCTTGAATGTCGATTTGAAGAAACCTCCTTTCTTCTCCTGTGACCTAGGTGGTGCAGATACCTCTTGTAGTTGTAATTCTTCAGTTTGTGACTTCTGTCCTTGTAATACAGCAGACTGTGACTGGGCTATCTGTCCTTGTGGTATTGGTCTCTCTGTTACCTGTGGTCGTACTACCTGTCCTTGTGGTGCTGGTCTCTCTGTCACCTGTGGTTGTGGTGCTACTGGTCGTTCAGGTTCTACAGACTGTGAAGATGTCACCTGTGGTTGTGGTGTTACTACAGGTTCGGACTCTACAGACTGCGAAGATGTCACCTGTGGTTGTGGTGTTACTACAGGTTCAGGCTCTACAGACTGTTCTGCCTGCATCTGTGCTGCAAATTCTTCTGCTGTCGTTCTTCCAATACTTACAACAATTGGCTTAGAATCAAATTCATCTTCCTGTGCCGGATTCTGTGCAGGTGCTACTGGCTGTGGTTCCGGTACATTTTCTTTAGTAACCACAAGATATGGCTTACCATTTTCATCTTTCTCTAATACACTATAATATAATGCATCAATTAACTCGTTGACTGTCTGGAATCTGTCCTGTGCACGTAATGACAAACCTTTCATTATCGCATATTCTGTCTCAGGCCATACGTTTGGATCATATTTAGATATAGGTTCAACATTATCTTCTATAATTCTCTCAAGTGCTTCCTGTGGAGTTACACCTGTAATCATTCTATACATTGTTGCACATAATGCATATACATCTGTCCAAGGTCCCTGATTACCTTTAGCTCTGTACTGTTCTTCCGGAGCATAACCACGTTTAAGTACAACTGTTATACTCTTATTATCTTCTGTATCGAACACTCTTGCCGCGCCAAAGTCTGTAAGCTTTATCTGTTTATTTCTTGTAATCATAATATTATCAGGACTTATATCTCTGTGGATAATACCTACTTCATGTATCTTATTCATAGATTCAAGAACAGGTTTCATCATCTTGATTACTTCATTCTGCTTCATTCTTCCACCGACTTTTGTCAGATACTGCTTAAGTGTCATACCATTTATGTATTCCATAATTATGTATGCTGTCTCATTCTCATAGAAGAAATCTTTAACAGTAACAATACCCGGAAGATCAGAGAACATTGAAAGATTTCTTGCTTCTCTTAAATATTTCTCTAATCCTTCTCTGTATAAGTCCTTAGCTTCACCAGAGAATACATTAATTGTATTTCCCTGTGATGAATCTCTTGTTGCTAATTCTGACGGAAAATATTCTTTAATTGCTACTGGTAAATCTGTTTCCATATTAAAGCCAATATATGTAATTCCAAATCCACCTTCACCTATTACTTTACCTACCAGGTATTTACCATTTAACTTTGTAAATGGTTTTAAACTACGTGGAGATGCTGCATATGTATTCTTATCAAATCCACATAAAGGACAAGGTAAATCCGGTTCATCTAAAACCGCCATACAACCAGGGCATAAATAATCTGGATTAATTTTGCTCATAAAACTACGCCTCCCATTTCTTGCAGAAATTTATATAATTCGACTAGATTTAGTATATCATTGATTAATATTACTTGCAATATTACTTCTAACTTTTTTAACTTAATTTTTCTTAATTAACAATCTTTCAAGCATTTATTCTCATACTTTATTCAAACATCTATTTAATCCACACACCAATGGCGGAATAGTTATCCATATCTTTATTTTTACCATTTTTGACAACTATCCTCTCCATTGAATTAACCCACTCATGTACGTCATGTGCCTTCTTTAGACATTTTATCATTTCTTCTTCATTAATAAGTTCCCAGAAGCCGTCAGTAGCCATTAAAAATGCCATTCTCTTTTCATCTTCCACAGGCTCAGCAATCTCATACTTAGGTCTCTCCCATTCGATTCCCATTACACTTAACAGCCTGCTTCTGTCCGGATGATTTCTGATATCTTTATCTTCTATCTCTCCGATGTTAACTAACATCTGTGGAACACTGTGGTCTAATGTATGTAAAATTAATTTATTCTTTTTGAAAAAATATAATCTTGAGTCTCCGATATGTCCCCAGTTGATATATCCATTTTTGATACATAATAAAACCAATGTAGTCTTATAATCATCAGGTTTCATATCTCTTATCTGTCTGTTAAGTATATTTTCCTGGCTTTCTTCAAATGCATTACGTATATAGAATTCATTAAAGCCATCTTCTTTAAACAAATCTATGCATGTTTCAACTGCTATCTTAGATGCAACCTCGCCTTTATCATGGCCACCAAGCCCATCAGCCAATGCAAAACAGTATTCTTCATCCTTAACATAACTTCCGACTCTGTCTTCGTTTATCTTTCTACTTCCTTTATTCGATAACAAATGATAAGTAATTCGCATCTGCAAAGCCTCCAAAATGCTGTTTATTTCCATTAAAATCCATTAAGGAAATATTTTCAAATCATTAGCCATTGTTTTATAAATAGCCATTCGTTTTATAGTTTATCATTTTTTATAAATAATTAAAAGACTTTCTTTTTATAATTTTTACCTGTCATTATAATCATAACTACTGTTATAGCAATCATAATAAATACAGATACAATTGCACCGATAATTCCTATATTACCGATAATCACATCTGATGTTATCATAAATGGTGATGTTACCGGAACATATCTTAATATATCCACAATAGGACTGTCTGCCTGTAATAGCGGAAGCATATATGCACCTAAGAAGCCTGCTATCGTAACCATCTGAAATACACTCATTCCATTTGCAAGTTCTTCTGCTTTCGTAATATTAGATGCTACAAGTGCAACAAATACACAATATAGTAAGAAGCCGATAAACATTGCTGCTATTCCTATGATTATTGCACTTACCGAGAATGCGGATGATGAATCTGCCCTTATCAGATTAATAACCTTAATTATTGAATTATCATAGCTATTAAACATATTCTTAGCAACTCTGTCTCCAACTATAAATCCTGCCACAGCTGATATAATCCATATTCCCATCTGCATAATTGCATTCAGATACATTGCCAGTATCTTTCCTAATACAATTGCGTGTGGCTTAATAGAAGTCAGTAACATCTCCATTAATTTAGAGTTCTTCTCTATAATAAGAGCCTTGCTGATACTCTGTCCATACATTAATATCATAAAATAAATTAAAAGCACAAATATCATAGGTACAAATATTTTAGCAATTATAACTCCAAACGACTCTTCTTTCTCATTAACATCAACAGAATATACTGTGTAATCACTGGTCACAATATGCATAACATCAGGATTAAGAGAGGTTAAATTATACTTTATATCATCAAAATATTTTGAAAATGCTTTAGCCACTTTCTTAACATTTTTCTTAGATAAATCTTTCGTGGCATATACATCTAACATATATTCTACATTTTTATCTTCGTTCTCTTCACCTTTATACACATTAATAACTATCGTGCTATCCTCTATGTCTTCTACTACTTCTAAAATCTTTTTATCACTATATACAACAATATCAGAATCTTTTACATAATCATCTGCTTCTTTAAATTCTTCTAATAATTCGTTATTAATTTCAACCTCGTTAATAATCCATATATTATCTGCTCTATTGACAACATTAGCTTTTTTCTTATCACCTTTATCAGACATATATCCCATAATGACATTTGCGCCAAAGAATATAATAAATATCAATGCAGCAATTCCAATAAGTGAAGTTTTAAAAGTTTTAGTTTTAGTATTCTGTATAAATGTAAAATTTAACACATCTTTCCAGCCTGTAAACATTCCTTTTTTCATCTACTCAGCCCTCCTTTTGCTGCCATTTCTGTTCTGCTTAGAAATACCTACTATATCTTTCAATTTCAAATGCGTTCCATTGTAATAAATCATACTTTCATATACATCTGCAACAAATCTGACAAGTAAAACATTAGAAATAATCATAACTAACAACGCAATGACGCCTAAGCCGGCTGACAGATATCCGGTCAATAAAGCTCCTGGTGTCAAAAATACTGAGGTTAGTGGAACTAACATTGTGACATATTTAACTACTGAAGCCTTTTCATACGTATTACTTGTTAATACAAATAACGCTATGTATGCACCTATTACAAGAACAAATGTAAACATTTTTATGCCCTCACTCATTTCCTCCATCTTACTTACAGAAGCTCCCGCAAGTGCGGCAATAAGGCTGAATAGAATAATTCCTCCGATTAACAGAATTATGCTTACAAGAATTGTTAATACATTCGCACTATCAAAATTATTTCTGCTTAATATATTTCTCAGACTTTCAGGAAGCTTCTCTCCTGTAATCGATGTATTAACAAATATCGCTGTTATAAATGAGATAGCTATAAGTCCAACCTGTACACCAATAATTAAAAGATTTGCAAGAACCTTTCCTACAACTATAGCCATAGGTTTAATTGATGTCATCAGATATTCCATTACCTTTGAGGATTTTTCAGTAATTATAGACATCGCAATTCTTTCACCACAAAATGTAAGTATAAATAATGTTGCCATTAGCATTGTATATAAAATATTATATTTTCCTTTGCTGTGTTTTCCGTCTGCATTACTTGAAGAATTGTCATCTTCCAGTTTATCTGAATTTAACTTATCATCAGACTCATTTAATGAAGCATCTGTATTATTATTTTCATCTTTTACTGAATCAATATTGCAATAATTAATTGTATTTACTGAATTAACAATTTCTATGTCTTTATCAGCAACGCTCATATTCTTCATAAGAATTTTTTGAAAATTGTCTTTAATAAAATCACTATAATTATTAACATCTTCAGATTCTAACTTTCCTTTTCCATCATAGATTACTTCTATATCAAAGCTATCTTCTAGATATGTAATCTGTAAGTAAACCTTCTTAGAATCCTTGTCAAATTTATATATATCCTTAAGTCCTGTATTCTCATCAATGTTTAATTTCTGTGAATCTAATTCAGTATATTTTATTTTCGAGTACATATTTTCGGTTTCATCATCATTTTTTACATTTTTAAGTATATCAAAATCTTTAGCTATTTTTATGCCTGTCATATCTGCGATACATACTTCTTCAATAGATGTTTTTTTTGTTTCACTTTTACTACTTATAAGACTGGCAATCGGTACACCTGCTATTATAATCACACACATAATTGCAGTTGAAATAATTATGGATTTAGCCTTTATACCCTGGATAAATGTAAATGAAAATATATCCTTCCATCCTTTTATACTATTCTTCATGAGCATTTCCTACCTTTTCCACAAAGATTTCATGTAATGAAGGCTCACGAAGTTCAAATTTAATTATAGTTATATTATTCTCAACTAATTCTGCCAGGAAATTCTTAGCCTGTTCTTCTCCTGTTACTTTTATCTCATATTCTTCAGCATTTTTATTAACTGATATAAAATCAAATTTTTCTATAATATTATCTATATTTTCTTCACATCTGACATGCATATTTACACGTCCGTAACTCTTCTTAATTTCATTAAGATTTCCCTGTAACACTGCATTTCCGCGATTTAATATAGTAATATCTGTACAAAATTCTTCTATAGTTGCCATCTGATGACTTGACATAATAAGATATTTATTTTTATCAATCTCTTCTCTTATTATAGTTTTAAATAAATCTGCATTCACAGGATCAAGACCGCTTAAAGGTTCATCTAAGATTATTAAATCAGGATCCGATATAAGTGCTGCCATAAGCTGAATCTTTTGTTGATTACCCTTTGATAACTGGTCTGCATTCATAGACTTTGACTTCTTATTCTTAGCAGGCTTTGGATAGATATATTCTTCAACTTCAAGACGTTTAGCCCAATATTTAATTCTTTCTTTTGCAACTGATTTAGGGACATTTTTTAATTTAGCAAAATATAATAACTGATCCATAAGCGAATATTTAGGATAAAGTCCTCGTTCCTCAGCAAGGTAACCGATATTAGTGCTTATAACATCTAATTCTTTACCATTCCATAAAACCTCTCCTCCATCTTTTGATAACATACCAAGAATCATTCTTATAGTAGTAGTCTTTCCTGCTCCATTTGTACCTAAAAGTGCATATACACCTGGCTCAGACATCTGAAAACTTATATTGTTAACAACTGTTTTCTCTCCATATTTCTTAACAAGATTCTTAACTTCTAAAGCCATTCTTCTCCTCATTTCTCCGCAAAGCGACATTCATTTATTATTAACACAAACTTTGCACATTCATAATAAAATTAAATTATCTGTATTAAGCAGATGAATATAAATATATATATGAATGTGCAAAGTTTAAGTCATATTATAAATATGTCAATTTTATTTTCATAAAACTGGCATAAAAATAATTCTTATATAATTTCAATTGTATGATAATATATGATGTTCTATTTGAACATTTCTGCAACCATCTGATTTACGACTTTACCATCAGCCTTTCCTTTTACTTTTGGCATAAGCTCTTTCATAATCTTACCTTTATCAGATGCCTTAGGCTCTGTGATTCCAAGTCCGTTAATTACCTCTGTAATTATTGCTTTTATCTCCTCTTCTGTAAGCATCTTTGGTGCAAATTCTTCTAATACACTTATTCTGTATTTGCATAAATCTATGATATCTTTTCTGTCTGACGGAGTCTGCTCTAATAATTCGTTTAACTGTTTTATCTCTTTTAATACAACAGTATTTTCTTCCTCCTCAGTTAAATCAGCTCTCTTATCAATAGCTACATTTTTAAGTGCTGATAATAGTAATGACAGAACTTCCTTTCTGTCCTTATCCTTATTCTTCATTGCAGTAACCATTTCAGCTCTGACTTCATCTATTTTGCTCATTTTTTCCTCGATTCTGCGTTGCATAATAAAATATACAGGAAATATATGTTAGCAACGCATACATATATTCCCTGTAAAATTATACAACTAACTAATAATTCATTCAATATTTTTTATAGACTTTTATAAGTCTAATACTGTCTAAATCAAAAATTATCTTTATTTAACCGCTTATTTTATGTGAACTTTCCGTTTTTAAACAGGAAGATTATAAGTTCTCTTATATTCATGGTATTTTTTCATAAATTCTTCGTTATCTTCTCTACGGACCTTGCCAAGATATTCATGGGTATCAAAGCCATCATCATTAATCTGTATTAATGCAACTGCAATATTAGAACAATGGTCAGCAACTCTTTCATAATTAGTAATAATATCAGAAAGTATAAAACCTAATTCAATAGTACATTCGCCATTTCTTAAACGTTTAATATGTCTCTTCTTAAGTTCTACATTAAGACCATCTATTACTTCTTCTAATGGTTCTACATTAATTGCCGCATTAATATCCCCGTTATCAAAAATATCCGTAGTAAGATTTACTATATCATCAAGTGCTTTTGTATAGACATTTATTTCTTTGGCTGCTGCATCTGAGAATGATAATTTCTTCTCCTCCATCTCAAGAGCTGTTTCACATATATTTAACGCATGGTCTGAAATTCTTTCAAAATCTCCTATACAATGAAGTAACATAGATAATGTCTTACTATCTGTTTCTGACAAACTTTTACTACTTAATTTAACCATATAAGTACCTAATTCATCTTCATATTTATCCACTTTTTCTTCCATTTCGACAACACTCTGTCTTACTTTTTCATCATAGTTATCAAACAGGCTTATCGCTGACTCAATCGAATTTCTACATATATTAGCCATTTCAACACTTACATTTTTGCACTGTTCTATAGCAAATGATGGATTATCAAGAAATCTGTAATCAAGAAGCATAATCCCATCATCTTTCTTGTTATCATCAGAAACATCCTCTGTCTCTTTCTCATCTTTAATTGTAGCACAGGCAAGTTTCACAAGCCCATTTGAAAATGGTAACAAAATAAGTGTTGCTACAATATTAAATGTTGTATGAATTATGGCAATTCCGAACTTTGTTGCATTTGTACTCATAAAACTAAAATGTATAAATGAATTAAGCAGATAGAACACACCCATAAATATAACCGTACCAATAAGATTAAAATACAGATGAATAAGTGCTGCTCTCTTAGCATTCTTCTTAGCACCGATACTTGAAATCAATGCTGTAACACATGTTCCTATATTCTGTCCCATAATAATAGGAAGTGCAGAAGAGAAACCAAGTCCTGTTCCACAAAGTGCCTGAAGTATACCTACTGAAGCTGATGAACTCTGAATTACTGCAGTAAGTATAAGTCCTGCAAGCATACCAAAGATAGGATTAGAAAACATTGTAAGAATATCCGTAAAACTCTTAACACCAGATAATGGTGCTACTGCTGCACTCATTGTCTCCATTCCTGTCATTAATATTGCAAAACCTAATAGGATTGCACCGATATCCTTCTTCTTATCTTTTTTAGAAAACATAACAAGGCATATTCCGATAAATGCAAGTACTGGAGAAAATGATGTCGGTTTTAAAAATTGTACTAAGAAATTATCACTTTTAATTCCTGACAAGCTAAGAATCCATGATGTAACAGTAGTTCCTATATTTGCTCCCATTATAATGCCGACTGCCTGTGTTAATTTCATAATTCCTGAATTAACAAAACCCACAACCATAACAGTTGTGGCAGAAGATGACTGGATAACTGCCGTTACTCCCGCACCTAAGAGAACCGCTTTTAACTTGGAATTAGTCATTTTCTCCAATATTCTTTCTAACTTACCCCCTGATAATTTAGAAAGTCCATCACCTAGTGTATTCATTCCATAAAGAAAAAGTGCCAATCCACCTAACATAGATAAAACATTAAAAATATTCATTTTAATCCTCGTTTCTGTCTGTATTTTACTCATTAAACAAGTGGATTATAATTTATCTATGTAAATTTCAAATAGTATGTATGTAAAATCTATGTAAAATTAAATTTATGTTCTCCTGTTATTGAAAATATTACCCACTCTGCAATATTAGTCGCATGGTCTCCAATTCTCTCAAAATATTTTGCAATCATAAGTAAATCTGTAGCCTGCTCCCCATTCTTCGTATCTTTATTAATAAGTTCAATCAACTCATTTTTGACCTTATCGAACAGGTCATCAACAACATCATCACTTTCTATAACTTCCTTTGCCATATCTAAATTCTTACTTACAAATGCATTGATGCTTTTAACAACCATAATCGTAGTCTCTTTAGCCATCTGACTTATGTGTTCAAGCTTTTTAATGTATTTCTCATTTGATAAATGTATGGTTATCTCTGAAATATCTGCTGCATGGTCGCCGATTCTTTCCATATCAGTTATCATCTTAAGTGCCGCTGAAATAAGACGTAAATCTCTTGCTACCGGCTGCTGCTGTAACAGAAGCTTAAGGCACAGATTTTCAATCTCCTTCTCCTGCTCATCTATCTCATTATCAAATGCTATTGCATTCTTAGCCAGTTCAACATCCTGATTACTCATTCCGGTTATTGCCATTTCAATAGCTTTTTCAATAAGACTTCCCATTTTAATAAGGCCATTATTAAGTTCTTCTAATTGTCTGTCAAATCTATTTCTCATATCAACCAAACCTTCCTGTAATATAATCCTCTGTTCTCTTATCAGCCGGCATAGAAAATAATTTTTCTGTATCATCATATTCTACAACCTCACCTAATAAGAAAAATGCTGTTTTATCGGATATTCTTGTTGCTTGCTGCATATTATGTGTAACCATAATAATTGTATATTCTTTCTTTAATTCAATTACTAAATCTTCAATCTTCATTGTAGAAATAGGATCAAGTGCTGAAGTAGGTTCGTCCATCAATATAACCTCAGGTGAAACCGCAAGTGCTCTCGCAATACAGAGTCTTTGCTGTTGTCCTCCTGACAGACCTAATGCACTTTTATCTAGCCTATCCTTTAACTCATCCCAGATTGCCGCATTTTTTAATGATTTTTCAACTATCTCATCTAGTCTGGCTTTGGAACGTATACCATGTGTACGTGGTCCAAATGCTATATTGTTATATACACTCATAGGAAATGGGTTTGGCTTCTGGAATACCATTCCTACTCTTTTTCTAAGCAGATTGACATTCATGTCCTTATATATGTTTTCACCATCTAATAACACATTTCCTGTTATCTTACAGCCTTCAACTAAATCATTCATTCTGTTTAACGACTTTAGAAATGTTGATTTACCACAGCCTGATGGCCCTATAAATGTAGTTATTTCATTTGGTAATATTTCTAAATTTATATCTTTTAATGCCTTAAAATCACCGTAATATAAATCAAGATTACTTACCGAAAATTTACTTTTCTCTGACATCTTCTAATTCCTCGCTTTCTCCCATAATATATTTACTTTCAATAATGTGTGCAAATATAAAATGGTTACAAATTCTTTAATGACACTTCTTTAATTATGCTTTCTTAATTTTTTTAGCAATTCTTCCTGATACAAAATTAATTAAAATAACAAGGAATAGTAATACAACTGCTGTCGCATAGCTTTGATTAATATGTAATCCTTCTGTTGAAAGACTGTACATATGTACCGAAAGTGTCCGTCCTGAATCAAATACACTCTTAGCAACCTCTGTTACACTTCCTGCCGTATACATAAGTGCTGCTGTTTCGCCAACGATACGCCCTATTGAAAGAATTACACCTGAAAGGATTCCAGGAATTGCACTTGGCAATATAATTTTAAATACTGTTCTTAATTTACCTGCACCTAATCCGAAGCTTCCCTCTCTATATGAGTCAGGCACAGACATAAGTGCTTCCTCCGTAGTTCTCATAATAACCGGGAGAACCATTATTGCTAATGTACATGCGCCTGCTAATATTGAATAATCCCATTTTAAAGCTATTACAAAGAACAGATATCCAAATAAACCATATACAATTGATGGAATACCTGTAAGAGTTTCTGCTGTTATTCTTACTATTGCCGTTATCTTGTTGCCTTTTTTAGCATATTCCACAAGATATATTGCTGAAAATATTCCAAATGGAATGGCAAGTGCAAGTGCAAGAATGGTAATTATTAATGTATTAATTATCGCAGGCATCATCGAACAATTGTCTGATGTATATTTCCATGCAAATAACTCAGGTGTGAGATAAGGAATACCATTTACTAAAATATAGACAATAATAAATCCTAAGATACCTATTGTTATTGCCGCTGACAATACAACTAATAACATCATAATGAATGAAAGAGGTCTTTCTTTATATGTTTTCATTCTTGCTTTTAACTTTTCATAATCGAAATTCTTAAATATATTTTTCAAATTACTCTGACCTCCTTTTCATTATTGAGAATAAAACATTTATAATAAGTATAAATACGAATAATACAACACCTGTTGCTATTAATGCTTCTCTGTGTAAATCTGTAGCATATCCCATTTCCATTACGATATTAGCAGTTAATGTTCTGACACCATCAAACATACTGTCAGGTATTCTTGCCTGATTACCTGCTATCATAATTACAGCCATTGTCTCTCCGATTGCTCTTCCAACACCTAATATTACACCAGCCATTATTCCTGATTTAGCCGCTGGAAGCACCGCCTTAAATACACTTCTCTCATGAGTTGCTCCAAGTGCCAATGCACCTTCATAATAACTGTCTGGCACAGCATTTATTGCTGATTCAGCTACACTTACGATAGTTGGAAGTATCATTATTCCAAGCAAAAGTGATGCTGTAAATATACTGTTTCCATTTCCCTCGAAATTATCTCTGACAAATGGAACTAATACTACTATTCCAAAGAACCCATATACAACTGATGGTATTCCTGCAAGCAAATCAATTGCCGGCTTCATTATCTTATATAATCCTTTCGGACAAAACTTCGACATAAATGTTGCTGTGAAAATTCCTATTGGAACACCGACAAGTATTGCTCCGGCAGTTACATATATACTTCCTAAAATCATAGGATATATCCCAAATATTTTATTACCAGGTCGCCAGACCCTGCCTAATAAAAATTCTTTGAAACCAATTTCTTTAATAGCAGGAATACCATTAGCAAATAAGAATACGCAAATGAGAACTACTGCTATTATTGAAACACATGCTGCCAAAAAGAATACTATTCTCATTACAACTTCAATGACTGACTGCATACGCATTTGTCCATCAGATTTTGTTTTAATTGAATCTTTTTCTTTCTGCAAATCTACTTACCTCTTTTTGAAAATTTCCAAGGAAAAATATTTATATATGTATCTTTCTTTGGAAAATCTTATTTTAACTTATATATGTGTTTGTGCTTTTATACAGATTTTTATGATAATACATCTGACCATTTTGTAATTTCACCTGTATAGATTTTCATAACCTGCTCTGATGTTAAATCTTCTGCTTTATTGTCTTTATTTACGATAACTGCAATACCATCTAATGCAATTGTAGTTCCTTTGATACCTTTTGCAGTTTCTGTATCTTTTAATTCTCTTGATGCCATACCGATATCACAGATTCCCTCGATTGCTGATGTCATACCTGTTGTTGAATCATTCTGCTGAATCTCAATTTCTGCATTTGTATTCACCTTAAGATATGCTTCTTTTAATTTCTCCATGACTGGTGTTACTGAAGATGAGCCTGCAATTTTAATCTTACCTGATGGTTTGCTTCCTGAATATGCTGCCGCATCACTTGCTGAAATATAGCCATTTTCTTCGATTACAGCCTGACCATCAGCACTCATAATGTAATCGATAAAGTCCTGAGTAACTTCGCTTACTTTATCTTTTGTAGCAATATTAAATGGCCTTGATATTTTATATGAACCACTCTTAATATTCTCTACTGTTGCTTCTGCACCATCAATCTTTAATGCTTTAACGGTGTCATTTAATGAACCAAGTGAAATGTATCCGATTCCATATGTATCTCCGGCAACACTGGTCATCATAACCGATGTACTGTTTGTAATGATTGCCTCATCACTTGTATGGTCAACTTTCTCACCATTTTCATCTTTCTGCTCTACTCCAAATAACTCAACGAATGCTCCTCTTGTGCCTGAACCATCTTCACGAGACATTACCGTAATGGTTTTAGATGTATCAAAACCACCTGATGCTTTTGAATTACCACAACCTGCAAGACAACTTGCTGCTAACATTGTACTAAGTGTTATTAATGCGATTTTCTTTAATTTCATTTTTTACATTTCCTTTCTTGTCTACAATTAATTTGTATTTATATCACTAGTCCACAAGTCGTATTATTTAACTTGTTGAACACATTGTAAAATCTGTATGTAAAATGTAAAACGCACTTTATGTAAATTATGAGTAAAAGATACGTAAGGCTATGAACGGCTTTCCATATAAAATATGTATATGTTTGTCAATGAATTCATTGTTTTTAATGGAAAATATGCTTGTAAACTAAGAATAAAGAATGTCATTTGCGACATTCTCCGCCTGCGGCGGGTTGCTATAGCAACATTTTCTGCTCCGCCGCAGTGTGATCCTTGCGGAGCTTTTTTTACTCGGGGCTGTCGCACTAAGAAATTAGTGCGGTACCCCTTTTTCTATGTTAAGTTGGTATATAATCTAAAAAAAATAAATCCCAGGATTCGAAAAACCTGAGATTTATGGTAAAATATTAGTATGCTATTACATAATAAATTACAAAAAGATTATACTTTAAATCAGAGTGGATATCAACTAAAACTTCCACTCGAATTAGAAACAATTATTCCTAAGAATGATTCTGTGCGGTTACTCAGTCAGTTTGTAGAGGAGATGGATTTGACTGATTTATATTCTACTTATGATAGAATAAATGGTGATTATTCATCCCGTTCTATGGAATTAAACTGCAAAAGAGATATCAATTTCATGTTTCTTTTAGAAGGGCATTCTGCACCTGACCATGCAACACTTGCACGATTCAGAAGCATTCATTTTGCCCCTTGTTCTAAGCGTATTCTCGCAGAAGTTTCAAATATCCTTTTTGATTTAGGTGAAATATCCGGTAAAACTATCTTTATTGATGGTACCAAGATTGAGGCAAATGCCAATAAATATACTTTCGTGTGGAAAAAGACTGTTACAAAAAATCAAGCAAAACTGTTAATTAAATTAGCTGATTTTGTAGCTGAATGTGAACAACTCTATGACATAAAAATAGTTTATGGAAATGTAGTAAAAATCAAACATTTAAAGAGACTACGCAAGAAGCTGTATGCTCTCAAAAATGCTGAAAATATCACATTCGTGCATGGTATAGGCAAAAGAAAAACACCGTTACAGAAAAGCATTGAAACATTAGAGGAGTATCTTTCTAAGTTTAAGGAATACACTCAAAAAATACATATATGTGGGGAAAGAAACAGTTATTCAAAAACGGATAACGATGCAACATTTATGAGAATGAAAGAGGATGCTATGGGAAATGGTCAGTTAAAACCAGCCTTTAATCTTCAGCATGGTGTTGATTCAGAGTATATTACCTGGCTTACTATAGGATATCAGCCAACCGATACAACGACACTTATTCCATTTCTTAAAGATGCTGGGCAGCACTTAAAATTCAAGTATAAGAACATAACTGCTGATGCTGGTTATGAAAGCGAGGAAAACTATCTGTTTCTTGAAGCGAATAATCAGATAGCATTCATAAAGCCGGCTAATTATGAAATATCAAAAACAAGGAAATACAAGAATGATATTGGAAAGATAGAAAATATGGAATACGATGAAATATCCGATTCCTATACATGTAAAAACAATAGAAAGCTCACAGTATCACATTTAAGACACAGTAAATCTAAAACAGGATATGTCAGTGAAAAAACTATCTACATATGTGAGGATTGCAGAGAATGTCCTTACAAGAGTAGTTGCATAAAAGGTAATAACTGTAAAACACCGTTAGAAGAAAGAACCAAGGTATTACAAGTTGCAAAGACATTTATAAAACACAGAAAAGAGGATCTGGAACGAATCATATCTGATGAAGGGGTATTGTATCGGATGAACCGGAGCATTCAGGCCGAAGGCTCATTTGGAGACTTAAAACAGGACATGCAGTTCAGAAGATACCTAAGCAAAGGAACTGCGAATGTACTCGCTGAAAGCACTCTTTTAGCAATTGCAAGAAACATAAATAAACTTCATAATAAGATTCAAAACGGGAAGACAGGAACACATTTATTTCCTTTAAAAAGTGCCTGAATTTAGAAAT